>RCUH01000072.1_pt1 | contig 172380 bp, 139 predicted proteins | sample 2166191 | NCBI WGS metagenome assembly RCUH01 (sample SAMN09932848, study PRJNA488358) | compost metagenome | feature: garden; material: soil; isolation source: compost soil in an enriched community after 214 h of incubation | place: Germany: Experimental Botanical Garden Goettingen | collected...
AGATAAGGTTCGGATAGCATACTACAAAATTTAAAGTTAAAAAAAATTAAAAAGGAATCATACTCCATATTTTTATAGAAAAAGATGGAGTATAGTTGCTGTATACTTGGACTATACTTGGAGTATTACACTACTCAGACCGGTCGCTGGACGGAGAACAACTCAGCTTATTTTAAACTTACGGATATCTCGTGACTCTGCCTCGGGGGTTGCTCATTAGATCTTCTTTAAACGCATTTCGAAGTTTTTTATCCATGTGGCTCCTTTATCAGTGGATATTTCACCGATTTCGTACCAATCGCCATTATCTATAGCGAGGGTATATTTTACCATGAACTTGGGATTATCCATACTCCAGGTATAACCTCCATTATCCTTTACTTCCGGCGTAGTATCGGTTATATAGCCCATACCTGTCATTGCCGTGAACCTATACTGCTTTTTGAAGACATCATAAGTTAAATAGGCCAATGCATCATGGATTGGCTTTTTACTTTCTTTATCATTACCATTTCCTTCAATCATTAAAACACCACCGTCAAATTTAGGAGTTACTAGTTCGGTCTGATCGAAAAAGTGCTTTTTTCCGTCCTGCAAAATCATCCAGCCTTCACCTTTCCATTTGCCGGCGAAGATTTGTAATCCTTTCATTTTTTCGTGTTGAATAGCAGCAGGGTTCTGTCCGAAAACAGTTAAGGCACAAAAAGTTATTAGGGTGCTCAATAATACTTTGATCATATCGTTTTTTTTTATGAAGGTAGAAAAATGAAAAAAATAAAATAGTGTAAAAAAACGACATTATACGATTTGTTGGTGGTCTATCAGATCGATGTATTTAAAAAAATCTTCTAGTTTATATTGAGCAATATTCCGGAATGATTTATAAAAATGTGAAAGGTCTGTATAATCATGATCAACGATCATTTCATTTTGATTCTGTTGCTTAAAATATAGCTGAAGAATTGCATGCCTTAATTTTTTAATCTGGGAAAATTGCTTGATACTCATCCCTGTTTCCCGTTTAAATACTCTTTGTAATTGCCTTACACTTAAACAGGCTAGATCGGCCAGTTCGATAATGGAAGTCTTACCCCGGTCTGACACGATCCTGTTTGTAACCAGATTAATCCGTTCATGGGGCTGATAACCGATTTCTCCCTTCCAGTCTAATAATGCAGCATTCAGGAGTCCCTGGATATCCATCTCTGCCGAGATTTGTACAATAAGATCTTTCTGCCAGCTGTACCAGTCGGCTGGGGGATAAAGCAAACGTTCATTTAAGAGCTCTGCTACTGGTGCAGCGCAAAGCCATTTGGAGTGTCCTGGTTTTAACCTGATACCCGCATATATTGCATCCGGGAAGACATCGACCGTGAATTTCGATGTTGAGGTCCCTTTAAATACAATTAATTCCTGATTGATCGCCAGGAGTTTGATGAAAACCAGTTCGGAGCAGCCATGGGGTAAAACAATATGTGGTATTGGTTTAGCGGATTCAGACTGACTGGCAGGAATAATAAACTTCCAGTAGCATTCAACTTTATCCTGAAGATCGGGCGCAGGCAGGTACTCTTTATAAATCATGAATTTTCAGCGTGTAATCCAATTCTGTTTCCTTCGGAGTCCATAATTACGGCAATAAATCCCGGCGGAATTTGCATTTTAGGTGCAATAATTTTTCCTCCTGCCAGCTCTACTTTGTCAAGGACTGTTTGAAGACTTGGACTTGCATTGATATAAATTAATGTGCCTTGCGATGAGGGGCTATTCCTTTCTGATTTCGACAATACACCAGTAACCCTCCCTGAGGTTGCCTGGATTACATTTGGATTATACGGAAAGAAAACACTTTCGTCATTTCCATCAGTTCTCTTAATCATTTCAATATCTAAAATGGTTTCGTAGAAAGTTTTTGCTCTTTCAATGTCGGATACAGGAATTTCAAACCATGTCAGGATGTTGGTTTCTTCGTCAATTTTTCTTAATAGTTGTTTGCTTGTTTCCATGTTTTTTAACATCTGCTTATTTTTTGTTCTCTACGAAGGTCAAAAATATGTATGATCTAATCCTGTGACAATCGTCACAAAATTATACAGAGGTTCTTCGTTTTCTTATCCTGCTTAATGTTTCCCTTGCTACGCCAAGAAATGATGCTAATTGTGAAAGTGAAACTCTTTGTACCATGTCAGGATGGTTGACTTCTAAGTAGTTTAAGCGGTCCTGAGCTGAATAAAGCTTGAATAAGGTTGAAAATTCTTCTTGTTTTGATGCGAACATACGTATACAATTACGTCCTAATGCTTCTATTTCGTTTGATTGTTTTGCAGCTTTAAATAATTTCTGTTTGTCAAAAATTACGGCTGTTAATGGTTCACAAGCAATGATATTAAATTCTGATTTTTCTCCGCTACCAAAGCTGTTGATGTTTGTTGCGATGTCATTTTCAAAGAAGAACGCTGTGTTTTTCTGTGCTCCGTCAATTTCATAATAACTTTTACAGTATCCCGAGTCAATATAAAATAAAGAATTGCAGATGTGTCCTTCATGTAGTAAAAATTCATTCTTCTTATACTGTTTCTTTGATAATGCAGGCTGCAGCAATTCCCAGCTTTCCTCAGAAAATTCAGTTAGCGAATGAATATATTTTAAAAGATTGTCCATTTATAATCAGCGAAGAGCGGGGTAATTTATATAAATAATAGGGAGTAAGCAAATCGTATACGTTGGCGATTAAGGTTTAATTACGTGTCCGGTTACTTTACCAAAGAGGCTTTTGCGGAACATAAATTCCAACTGTCTCATTGTAGTTGGAATTTCTCCCGGGAAGTAAGGGAAGTACTGTGGCGAGTTTTCGATAACGGTTGGACTAACCGCATTGATACGGATGCCGTTTTCTAATTCAATAGCGGCTCCGCGAACAAATCCTTCTACAGCGCCATTAGCTGCTGATGCGTTCGCAAAGTTTACTTGGGGTTCGTGTGATAAGGCCCCAGTAATTAAGGTAAAGGAACCTTTAGGATTGATGTATTTCTGACCAATCAGCACTAAGTTTATTTGTCCCATCATTTTACCTTCTACACCTTGTCTGAATGTAGTATCATTCAATTTGGCCCATGGCCCTACAAATGTTGGTCCTGCTGTTGAAATTAAAGCATCGAATGGCCCTGCTTGCTGGAACATATTTTCGATAGATTCCGTAGAAGTGATATCCGCATTGATGTCAGCGCCTTGCGAAGCTACTTTGATTATTTCGTGCTCGCTTTCTAAGGCTTTTACTAAGTGTGTACCCATGGTGCCTGTTGCACCTACAATAATGATTTTCATGATTTTCGGTTTTATACTGTTAAAATTGTTCTACGATGAGTTTCTTACTGGCTGATATCCCGGCGGTAGTTCCCATTGCAACGGCATTGGCAACTGTTCTCATGCGATTGGTATTGTCGCCACAGGCATAAACACCATCAATTGAGGTTTCCTGAAAACCATTTACCCTTATATAGCCCTCTTCAGTTGTTTCGCATCCTAAAGATTCTGGAATAGCGCAGTGTTGTATGAATGGTCGTGGTGAATACAAAGCGGTTAGGGGAGATTTCGTCCCATCAGTGAATTCTAAGTTTTGGATATATCCTTCAATCTGATCTAATTTTTTAATTTCCTTTTCAACAATTTGTATGTTGTGGGATTTAAGTTTTTTTACCTGCTCTGCGTGCAGGGTCGATTTTCCGTTGGTGTAGATGGTTAGATCTTTTGTCCAATTTGTAATCATTTTAGAAAATTCATAAGCATATTCCCCATTGGCCAGGATTCCTGTTTTGGTATTGCTGACTTCATAGCCATGGCAATAGGGACAGTGGATGGCTGAAATGCCCCAACACTCAGCAAAGCCAGGTATTTTTGGCATTATATCTTTTATGCCAGTGGCAAAAATTAGTTTTGTTGCTTCAAACGTTACTCCTGTGTCGGTTGTAATCTCAAATCCATTTTCAATTTTACTAGCGGTCGATGCCAATCCATTATAGAAACTTACGGTTTTATATTTTTCAACTTGTTGCTTTCCTAATGTAGCTATGCCTTTGGGCGTATTGCCATCCTGTGTTAGAAAATTGTGAGAATGGGGCGTTTGGGCATTGGCCGGCTTTCCGCTGTCGATGATTAAAACCATTTTCAATGCCCTGCCTAATGCCATTCCAGCGGCTAGTCCTGCATAGCTTCCGCCAATAATTATGGCGTCAAATTTTTTATTGTTTGTGCTCATTTAGTTGCTGTGTTTTGCTTTAACTGACGAAGGATAAAATCTACAAAGGGAACTCCAATAAAAACTATCCAAGGCACTAATGCTATGGTTAAAATAAATGTTCGTTGGTATAATGCTAGTGCATTTAAAGCTTTGCCAAAAAGGAATAGAAAAAGGGTGATTGAGGGATAAATGACTAACCAAATTTTCAAGGAAGCCATTAGTTTCATTTTTGTTTTCATATTGTTTTCTTTTTGAAATGATTTGATAGAACAAAAATACTTCGGCTCAAAACCTCAGGGATAGGACAAAAATGAAGATGGATAGGACTTATTTAAAGTTTATTTGCCATCCTGATGGTTGTGGCATCCATCTCCATATCAATTGGCATAGTAACAGGCATATTAGGTGCTGGGGGTGGGTTTTTATTGATTCCAACCTTAGTGATTTTGATGGATTTACCGATGAAAAATTGATGGCAACCAATTAAATTTACATAGGAGAATAGCAATTAATAGAGGCTGTGTGACAAAGGTCACCGTTTCTAATTAGATAAAGACGCAACTTTGATTAACAAAATAAATAAACGATGATTATAGAACAAATTTATACCGGATGTTTGGCACAAGGTGCTTATTACATCGAAAGCAATGGCGAAGCGGCTATAATAGATCCTTTAAGAGAGGTACAGCCTTACCTGGATAAAGCCAAGAAAAACGGTGCCCTGATTAAATATGTTTTTGAAACGCATTTTCATGCTGATTTTGTCTCCGGTCATCTCGATTTATCTAAAAAATCAGGAGCTCCGATCGTTTACGGCCCAACCGCGAAACCAGATTTCGAATTCATTTCTGCAAAAGACGGACAAGAATTTAAACTGGGAGACGTTACCATCAAGGCTTTACATACTCCTGGACATACCATGGAAAGTACTTGTTATTTATTAACAGACCAAAACGGGAAAGATACAGCACTTTTCTCTGGCGATACGTTATTTATTGGCGATGTTGGCCGCCCGGATTTAGCCCAAAAAATAAATGCTGAATTAACTCAAGATACATTGGCAAGTCACTTATACGACTCGTTGAGAAATAAAATTATGCCTTTGGCTGATGATATTGTGGTTTATCCCGCACATGGCGCAGGTAGTGCTTGTGGAAAAAACATGAGTAAAGAAACCACTGATTTATTAGGTCATCAAAAGCAAACCAATTATGCTTTAAGGGCAAATATGACCAAAGAAGAGTTTGTTAAAGAAGTAACAGCGGGTTTATTACCGCCACCGGCTTATTTTCCGTTAAACGTGATGATGAATATTCACGGATATGATAGTATAGATAAAGTTTTAGAACGCGGACAACATGCTTTGGAACCAGCGGCTTTTGAAATGGTGGCCAATGATTCTGGTGCTTTGATTTTAGATACCAGAGATCCCCAAATTTTCGCTCAAGGCTTTATTCCAAACTCCATTAACATTGGTATCGATGGAAATTTTGCGCCTTGGGTAGGTACCATGATACCGGATATTAAACAACAGATTCTATTGGTAACCGACGAAGGCCGTGAAGATGAAGTGATTACCAGATTAGCCCGGGTTGGTTACGATTTTACCATTGGCTACTTAAAGAATGGATTTAAAAGTTGGAAAGATGCTGGAATGGAAATAGATCTTGTTCCCAGCATCACTGCAGCTGAACTGGCTACCATTATGGAGAAAGAGGAGGTCAACTTAATTGACGTAAGAAAAGAGAGCGAATACCAAAGTGAGCATGCGGAAAATGCGGAAAACCTTCCTTTAGATTTTATCAATGATGCGATGTCTAAAATAGACAAGAGCAAAACCTACTATGTGCATTGCGCTGGAGGCTATCGTTCAATGATTTTCAACTCTACGTTAAGGGCCCGAGGCTTCGATAACCTAATTGATGTGGCAGGTGGCTTTAAAGCCATACAAGACACTGGAAAAATAAAAACCACTGCCTTTGTTTGCCCATCAACATTAAAACAAAAATAATAATTTTAAAAATGACAAGTAGTTTTTTTTCAAAAAGCGAGCGTGATTTGGACGGGGTCCAATTCAAAAGCGAATTCGAGAGTGCGGCAGATAAAGTTTTATTAGATGTTCGCACACCTGCTGAATTTCAATCTGGCAATCTCCCAAAATCTGTAAATATTGATTTTATGGGGGCGGATTTTAAAAACAAAATGGAAAAGCTAGATAAATCTAAAACTTACTTTGTGTATTGCAGAAGTGGTAACAGATCTGGTCAAGCGGTTTCTATGATGAATAAACTTGGTTTAACTTCCTTTAACTTAGTTGGAGGTATTGATGCCTGGCCTAAATAGCTGATGATTTTCTAAAGACAAAAACATGGAAAAAATAAACATCCTGATACCAACAGATTTTTCTGAATTGAGTTTCGAAGCTTTTAAAATGGTCGATCTGCTGAGGTCCAAATTTGTAGTAAAGCTTCATTTATTACATGTAATTGAGGCTAACGACCTGGTTTTTTCAGATCATCCAGAACTATCAGAAGGCGTTGATTTATTATTTTATCAAAAGGAACTAGCACGTACCAAAGCTAATTTCGATTTACTCAAACAGAAGGGAATTGATTTTGAAGAACAGATCTCGGTGGGTTTATTGACGACCGAGATAAAGAAATCTAGTATTTTACTGGCAATTGATTTAGTAATTATTGGGATAAACGAACACCATACTTTGCTGGATAAATTAAGCAGTTCTGAGGCGCAGCAATTGGTAAGACATCTGGCGGTACCGGTAATTAGTTTGAAATTAAATACCCCATTAAGCCAAACCTTAAATCATATGCTTTTAGTTGCTGATTATGAGCAGTCTAAGGGTATTCAACTAAATTTGATTAAAACTATTGCAGAAGTTTTTTCGAGTACCATTCATTTATTGCAGATATTGAAAGATGACGATGAAAATCGTATTGATGTAATAAAAGCGCAAATGGAATTTTTCGCAAAAATGCACACGCTAAAAAAATACGAGCTTCACCTTTATCGAGATAACGACGTGATACATGGTGTTCAAAATTTCAATAAAGAAGCAGCTATGGATTTAATTTGTATCAGAACGCATGGCCGAAAAGGAATTGCGCATTTACTTTTTGGCAGTATTGCCGAAAGGTTGGTAAACAATTGTAAAAAACCTGTATTAACATTTCATTTAAAAGACATATGATAGAATTCATCACACAACCATGGTCCTGGTATTTTTCAGGATTTATGATTGCCCTTATCATGGTTATTTTACTTTTTTGGGGGAAATCATTTGGATTTTCGGCCAACTTAAGAACCATGTGTACCATGGCCGGAGCAGGCAAAAGCGTAAAGTTTTTTGATTTTGATTGGAAAACCCAACAATGGAACTTAATGTTCCTGGTAGGATCAATTATAGGGGGCTATATCGCAGCAAATTTTTTGAGCAGTCCTTCAGCGTTAGACCTATCAAGTCACACAATCAATGATTTAAAAGCTTTAGGAATTTCATTTAATGGGGGGTTAAACCCCGACGAATTATTTTCTTCGGCCGCCTTAGCGCATCCAAAAACCTGGATAATATTATTGACGGGAGGTTTATTAGTTGGATTTGGATCCAGATATGCTGGTGGTTGTACTTCGGGGCATGCCATATCAGGTTTATCTAATCTGCAAATCTCATCATTAATAGCCGTTATTGGATTTTTTATTGGAGGTTTAACCATGACTTATATAGTGATGCCTTTGCTATTTTAAATCAACTTTAACCATTTAAATTTTAAACATGAAATTAATAAAGTATGTATTCGCTGGTATCCTATTTGGTATCATTATGGCAAAGTCAGAGGCCATTTCCTGGTTCAGAATTCAAGAAATGTTTCGCTTTCAATCTTTCCACATGTACGGCATCATTGGCACTGCAGTGGTTCTTGGAGTTTTAGCAGTTTTCCTGATGAAAAAATTGAGGGCAAAAGATGTAGATGGCAATCCTATTGTTTTTCTCGATAAGGATAAGCAATATAGAAAATATATCATCGGGGGAACCATTTTTGGTTTAGGCTGGGCATTAACGGGCGCATGCCCTGGGCCGATGTTTGTAAACTTAGGTTATGGCTATTTAGCCATGTTGGTGGTGATTTTTGGAGCTTTAGTTGGAACTTATTTATATGGGGTGTTAAAACACAGGTTGCCTCATTAACAGCCGGCAAACGGGGGTCTAAGAGATAGGACAACAATGATGGATAGGACTTATTTAGCGTTTTTCCTAAATGTTTCGGGAGAGAAGGAAGTATGTTTCTTAAAAAGGCGTATAAAGTAGGAGGGATCCTCGTAGCCTAAGTTATAGGCAATCTGACTGACCTGGTTGGAAGTTGCCAACAATTGACGTTTGGCTTCGAGGATAATATAATCGTTTATGATTTCGGAAGGTGTTTTATTCAGTAGTGTTTTTGTGATGGTACTTAGCTGATAGGAAGAGAGGTGCAATAATTCGGTATATTGTGAAACCTGTTTTTGTGTCCGGATGTTTGATTCGACCAACTCTAAGAACTGCTCTAGTTTTTCCTGGGCATAAGGACTAGGAGAAACCGTAGGCAGTACTTTATATTGTCGTTTTCGTAGAAGTTCAATTAGTAGAATACTCAGGTTTGCTTTTAATACCTCTTGATATCCTTTTTCTTTAGTAGTATATTCATTTAAAGCTTCGGACAAGATGGAATTGATTTTGCCGAAGGTATCGCCCTCAAACTGGTAGAAATTGAACTGTATTAATTTGGTTAAATGATTTTGAGATGCGTTGTTATGCGTATATAAGAAGTCTGTTTTAAATTGTATCAGATATCCAGTGCTACCTGATTTTAAATCCAGTTGGTGCACTTGACCCGGTCGCATTATAAAAACCGAATAATCCTTTATTTCATAGTTTTTAAAGTCAATTTCATGTTGTCCTGATCCTTTTTCTACAATCAATATATAAAAAAAGTCATGCCTGTGTAGTTCCTGAACCATATCAGAATCCTTCAATAATGGTGCAATATCCCTGATAGTATAACTACCGGCTAGTTGTGGTTCATTTTGACCGTTAATATTTCGTATTGGAATATTTTCCACTTATTGGTGCTTTATTATTTCAAAGGTAGATAAGTTTTTTTAAGTTAACCTGTTGTTAACGTTGTTCTTGCTAGCTTTGCCCACACTCAGGAAAATACATTGAAACAGCAGGCAAAAAAGCAATACATTACCGATATGTACAATAAGTTCTGGAAAGAACTTTACATCGTTGCCTTTCGCCGTTTGCGGGATGAAGCGCAGGTAGAAGATATGCTCCAGGACCTGTTTCTTTCTCTGCTCGAAGGAGATTATAACCTGGAAAATGAAAATGCTGTACGCGCTTTGCTTCATACCCGTCTGAAAAGCCGGATCATTGATTTTTTCAGAAAAGAGCTTTTGAAGATCAATTTCGAAAACCATGAAGCTGCAAAGTCCCAGGCTGATCCGCATTCCAGCGACGATCATTTGATGGGCCGGGAACTGGAATCTGTTGTGATGAGTGAGATCAACAGGCTGCCTGAAAAAATGAAAGAGATTTTCCTGCTCAGCAGGGAGGAAATGCTTTCCAATGAGGAAATAGCCAGCCGTTTGAACATCTCTGGTAAGACCGTAAGGAACCAGTTGAGCACTGCCTTAAACCGCATCAGGCTTGCTGTCCGGCAATACGGTTCTGCCGAACTCAGACCAGCCTCGGTCACGGTTATCATTACCATAGCAGCCTTGATGTTAACGGATCGTTAACAAAACACACCGATTATATTAAGTTTCATTTTGGTCTGGGACAACCTATGCGTCCGTTCGGTTATATAGCCAAAGGACATTATAATGGATGAGCAGGAAAAGAAAAGATTAATAGATCACTGGTATGCGGCTTTTGACCATTCGGACGAAGAACTGAAAGTTTTTGCCAATGCTGAACACGAAGAAAAAGTACGTCTCAGACTGCTCAGCAGGATTGTTTCCGGGATTCCGAAAACTGGCCCGGGGCGCGACATCTTTTTTCTTCAGCAGGCAAACTGGATGAAAATAGCTGCCGTACTAGCCTTTTTTTTAATCAGTATCCCTTTATACCTATATCTGGCTAACCGCAGTACACACAGGATCGAAGATAACGCCACATGGATGGTCAGCAGGGCGGGAACGGGGAAAATGCTGAAAGTGATGTTAGCCGACGGCTCAGAAATATTGCTCAATTCCGGTGCTGAACTTAAATATCCCCGTCATTTTACCGGAAAAAAACGGGAGATCTCTCTGGATGGTGAGGCCTTCTTTAAGGTATCCCATAATCCCGAAAAGCCCTTCGTGGTCACCACTGGAAAGCTGAAAACGATCGTACTGGGTACATCCTTCAACATCCGGGCCTATTCTGGGCTGGATAGGATAGTGGTAAGTGTCGCCACAGGTAAAGTTGGTATTTCCGCTTCGGGCAAAACACTCGCTTTACTGCATCCCGATCAACAGATCACGTTCCAGGTAGCCAGTGGAGCATTTGACGTTACCGAATCGAGTGCCGAGCGGGCCCGGTCATGGCAGGAAGGTACGGTCAGTCTGGACGGTGCATCGTTTTCTGAACTGGCGCTGGTGGTCAAGAATACCTGGGGCCTTACACTTGAGACCAAAAGCGAAAGACTGGCCGCGGCAAGTTATAAAACTACATTCCAAACAAACAATAAAATCACACAGGTTATGAAAGCAATCAGTAAAATGACGGATGCGAAATACCGCATCAGGGACCATATCATCACACTCTATGAATAGATAAAGACAAAAAAGAAACAGCGGCTAACTCCCCGTCGAAAGTTTGTTAGTCCCGCTGTGTAATTAAAGGCATAACCATTTAAGAACAATCAAAAATAGGAAACCTAGGTGAACTGGCAATATAATGCCGGGATTAATTCTCAAGCCGGCTTCCTATCTTTTGAGCAATAACAAAAACATGAAAAAAAAGCTCACGGCGATTATGAGGATCTCGACCGTTGTATTAGGACTATTAATCGGTTTCAGCAGTTTGATTGTGGCCAGGGAAACCAAGGCCCAGAACTTAAATGAAATCAAGGTTACCATCAATATCAAAAATGAAAATATGGCAGCTGTGCTGGCCAGAATTGAAAAAAGCACAGGCATTGCTTTTTCTTATGACAAAAATCTACTCAGTAAATTAAAAGTATCCGCACAGGTTTATCGCGGAGCATCCCTTCCACTGGTACTTGGTAAGCTGCTAAGGCAGACAGGGTATGATTATGAGGTGATCAATAACAATGTGGTGATCGGCAGGTCAAGACCTGCTCCCAGGCCTGCCGAACCTGGACGGATCTCGGGAAAAGTCGTCGATAGCAAGGGCGAGCCACTTCCAGGTGCTTCCATACGGGTTCTGGAGCTCAACCAAACGGTTGCCAATGCGCTAGATGGCGGTTACAGGATTGCTCTTCCTCCGGGAAGCTATACCCTGGAGGCCAGCTATATTGGCTTTCAGTCCAAACAGATCACCGATGTAAAGGTATTGTCCGGCCAGAATACGTCTTTGGATATCGTACTCAAAGAAGATTCAAAGAGCCTGAATACCGTGGTTGTCACCAGTTCATATAAGAAGGCCTCGGTTGAGGGATTATATGCCAGACAGAAGAATGCCGCTACGGTGACCGATGGGATCTCTGCAGAGCAGATCAGCGCCACTCCGGATAAAAACATTGGTGAGACTTTAAAAAGGATTACCGGAGTAAGCACTACCGATAACAAGAACGTGGTGGTACGCGGCGCGGCCGAAAGGTACAATGTGGCACAGTTGGATGGCATCATGTTGCCCAGTACGGATGTGCAGAGCCGGAATTTCGACTTTAGCCTAATTCCGAGTAATCTGGTGGAAAGTGTGGTCGTGAGTAAGTCTGCTACGCCGGACATGAATGCCGGTTTTGGTGGTGGGCTGATCCAGGTAAACACCATTTCCATTCCAACAGAAAATTTCCTTTCTTTCAGTGCAGGGGCTTCTGTCAATTCCAGGACAACAGGTCAGGATTTTTATGGGTATCAGCGTGGGAAATACGATTACCTTGGCTTTGATGATGGGAGCAGGGACCATTTCCCAAAAGGACTGAAAGATGTTTCCAGCTTTAATCCCAAGACCGTTAATCCGGCCGATATCAAAGCTGTTGAAGTAGCCGAACAGAACCGCAGGATAGGGGGGACTGAGCGGTTGGGAAGCCGGATTTTTCAAAGCAGGCCTTCCCAGAATTACCAGTTCAGCCTTGGCAGGAGTTATGAGCTGTCTAAGCAGGTTGCACGGAAAATCGGTTTTGTAGGCTCATTGAGTTACCGCAATACGCAGAATATCGAAAACATTGATAACATCAGGCGTGGAACCTGGCAGATCATTTCCACCCCTGATGATCCGGAAAACGTCAATACGGGACACCTGTATAATTTCAATACCACCCTGGGGGCATTGCTAAACGGGGGGTATAGGGACGGCAAGCACCAGATCATTTTCAATAATTTTTATTCGAGGGCTTTCAGTGAGCAGCTGGAGCGGATCAGCGGATGGCGTTATGCCGATCCCAAAGATGATGGGCTTAATAAACACCCCCTCATCAAAGAAGATGACCGGCCGATGTTTACCGATCTCCTGCAAAACAAGGTTAGCGGGGAGCATCTGCTGGGCAGGATAAAACTGGATTGGAGTGCAGCAAGGGTATCGACCAGCGCCCTTGAGATCGATGCCATTACCGCAACGCTGCGACCTGAGGAAATGGCAAATAGGGTTATTTATAAATATACGCCCGGCCAGGGAACTGTTGGTGGCGGGGGTGGTCTTTTGGAACGTGATAAGTTTGTCTACAAGGAACGGAACCTGACTGTGGCCATGAACGCTGCTGTTGATTTTAAGATCGCTGGTCAAAAGCAGATCTTCAAAACGGGGGTTTTCTATCTGGACAGGCATGCGAGCTATGAGTGGACGATGCTGCCCATTGTAAGTTTTGTAACCTTAAATAATCCTTATGGTTACCTTCCCGTACAGGATTATGGCAACTATATGGGTATGGAACATCCGATGACTGATGTCCTGTATATGCCTTCTGCATTCCAACTTAATAGATATGAGGGTAAGGATGTGAACAAGGCGGTATATGCAATGCTTGATAACAGGCTGACTAAAAATTTAAGATTGGTGTGGGGCGGCAGGTTCGAATACTTCAGGTATGACAGTCTGCAGAACAGTACCAATATGCAGGACAGGCCAGCGATCACCCTCGCCGACAGCGTGAGGTGGAAGTTTATGCCTTCTGCCCACCTGACCTATACGCCTGTTAACAACTTGAATGTCCGTTTCTCTTATGCCAAAACGGCCGTAAGGCCGTCGCTGATGGATAATTCCAGGTTCTCCAGGTACAATACCAATTTTGGCAGGATGCAGGTCAACCTGGGTCTGGAATCTTCGATCATTGATAATTACGATCTCAAGCTGGAATGGTTTCCAGGGGCCGGGGATATCATTTCGGTTGGCGCATTTTATAAGTATTTTGATAAGCCTGCAGAGTTCTATGCCGTTAACTCGGTTTCTGGAACTGACAATCTTTATGTATACACCAATAATTCGGACTGGGGCAAGATCCGGGGGATCGAGTTCGAAGTCCGCAAGTCCCTGGGTTTCATTTCCCCCTCGGTATCCCTGCTGAAGGATATTACCGTAAGTGGCAACCTCACCTTGCTAAAATCGGAGGTTCAGTCCAGGATATTGCGTACTAAGTCGGATGATAAAGGGAAAGACTATTCTTACTATGAGTATATGAAGTACAAGCGCCCGTTGTATGGGCAGGTACCTACCGTGGTCAATGCAGGGCTGAATTATACAGGCAAGCATCTGGGCCTCAATCTTGTATTTAACTACATGGGTTATAAAACCTATATCACAGGAGTGGACCCTAACCTGGTAGAATATGAACGGCCAAGAAGCCAGATGGATGCCCAGGTAAGCTATCGTCTTTACCGCAACAAGATGCAGTTTAAGTTGAATATCAGCAACCTGATGGATAACCCTTACCGTTTTTATGTCAATGATGCTTCTACCTTTGAGATCAAAAATGCGCATCCACCGGTCAATTCGGAGTGGGATGATGTTTTTAAATACAAATGGGGCTTCAGCGATAAATACGAAGAAGGCTATGTTGATTACAGCAAAGGGGTTGGGCAACAGATTGGTGACCGCCAAACGCTTACCCGTTACATCGGCCGGAGCGTAAGCCTTTCACTTTCTTATAATTTTTAAATCTGGTTACAAAAAGATAAAATATGAAACAAAAATATAATATGGTAATGGTGTTCATGCTTATGCTGAGCCTGGCCATGCAATCATGTGAAAGAGAGGGGCAATTGGCAGTTCTTCCCATTGATAAATTGAGTCCCATCGAATTTAAAGGTTTCGTTATGGGCGATACACTGGAACAGTATTTCGATGGTGTCAAGCTGCGTGAATTTTATGGCTGGGCAAGATTTACCGGTAATATTGCTTTTACCAGTGAGGCCCCGGTCAAAATGGAGCTGAGAAAAAAGAGTACGGGCGAGGTGCTCCTAACCCAAACCATTGAGCGCAACCGTCCTGATAAGCCTATTACCTTTTTTTATGACGGGAAAAAATTCAGTGAGAAATATGAATATCCTGCGCCGATTGCAGATATAGAACAGATTGCTTTCTATTTTGATTTTCCGGCAGATATGCCTGTAGACATTGCATACGGGGATGGTTCGGACATCGATGCTGTCGTATATCTGGCCAAAAATGTGAAACCGGGACAGTGGACAGAATTTATTCAGGTGCCGCCACTGGAAGGGGAGATGTACGTTTTATTGCTCAAAGCCGGAAAGAAAGAATACCTGATGGACAATGACGTGAATTATAGTTTTATGTCGGCTGGTCTGGTTCTGCCCAATAAGTACGGCTATCAGGGCGGTGGGGTACAAAGCTGGTATGTGGGAACAAGAATGGATCTGAACACAAATAAACCAGTCCTGGATCCTCAAACTGACTTGGTTGCAATTTTTCCCCGCTAAGCGTGTTCAATATTATTCTTTAAAATACAAAAAGCCTGAGATCTTTGATTTCAGGCTTTTCATTGGTTTTGTAAAAGTATAGCAATATCGGCATTTTCATCTCCCTCGGTAAATCCGGGTAGATTTTGTTATTGCCTGTCCGGGTAAAAGAACAACCTAGATCAAACGGGCTCTATAGGTTCTGGTTAATTAATCTTTCTAAGTCAGAAATTGGTACAACGCCTGATTGTCTCCAACGGATTTCACCCTTTTTAAACAAAATAAGTGTAGGCACACCACTTACACTATAGGCAGCTGCGGCCTGCTGGTTTTTATCTACATCGATTTTAATGATGCTGGCTTTATCGCCCACCCGCTTTTTTAAATCTGCTAACATGGGTGCCATCATTTTGCATGGGCCGCACCATTCGGCAAAAAAATCTATTAAAACAGGTTTATCTTGATTGATAATTTCTTGAAAGGTCATACCGTTTGTTTTTTATCTTTTTGTATTCCTAAACCAATAATGGCTCATCTTGTAAAATGCCGTACTGAAGAAAAATGCCCAATGCAGCAACATCGCCAATGCCGAAAATGTTTTTAAATGTAAGGAGTTGTAACGAATTAATATCTCATTAATTATTTTAAAATAACAGCAAGCAGCAATGTTAGTGCAATGTTTTTGATGTTATGCTGTAGATATTTTTGAGCGATACATATTTGGTTTTCTACCGTTCGTTGGGATATGGAGAGTCTTTCGGCTATCTCGACATTGCTAAGGTTTGTTATCCTACTTAAAAGGAAAATTTCGCGGCAACGCTTAGGCAGGTTAAGTAAAGCATGCTCTATATCCACCTGTAGGTTAAGATGTCGGATTTTTTCTTCGCCCTCATTTTGCACCAATATTTCGGAAACAGGGAGTTGGTCGTAATTTTCCACATAAGACAAACGCATCTTTTTCTTAGCCTTTAGTACCTTATAGGTATGATAGCGAGCGCTGGTAGTCAGGTAATTTTTGAATGAGCTAATATTCAGCGTATCTTTCTTTCTCCAGATATTCAAAAAGGTATCGTTGGCAATTTCAGCCGCCCCTTCCGCATCATTTAAAAAAGAAAAAGCCGTGGTATATACTGCCCGCCAGTACCGATCGAAAAGCAATTCGAAAGCAGGGACGCTTCCAAACTTTATGGCTTCCCATAGTTCATCATCGGGGGTATTTCTGTCAAGCATATATTTGGTAAGGCTAATTTAACAATAAATCAATCAAATTTTTGATTCAGCCTCGCCTGTCCTAATCTAGCTTAATGTTGTTCGCCCTAGCTGATGGATACGAGCCCAGCTACTTTACACATGAATTGAATACTTTTAAAGGGGATTTGTTGCTTTTAATGCATGGATAAAAGGTTAGTCATTATTTACACTGCCAAAAAAAATGAGACAAATCGACAAAAAATTGAACAATTTGTGCGTCTACAACTTGAGGTTTAAACTGTTTCACGAGACTCATAGGATCGCAAAACCGACGTTTCTTTTGCACAGCTCATTAATTAATGTTAAAAAAATTATGAATAGTATGTGAGTTTGGCAATAAAAAAAGTCTCTATACTTTTAATTAAGCCGTTACAGCCGAGCACTGTACCAATTATATTAAAATATTTATGACCAAAGAGCAATTTATAGCACTTTTCGAGAAATGCGCGTCGGGATATTGTACCGCTGAAGAATTGACCCAGCTGGAAAACTACCATGACGATTTCGAACTGACTGTTAAACAATGGTCGGTAGGAATGGGCACTTCCGACGAAGTTAGGCAGCAGATGCTTAAAAAACTACGGTCGCAAATATCGGCTGAAGGGAAAAAGCGCCGCAGTAATTTCCACTATTGGGTTGCAGCCGCATTTGTACTTATATTCCTTGCCGCCGGTACATGGTTTTGGCTAAATACAAAAGATCAGCATCAAATAGTTCAGTCTGTTTCGATCAACACAAAAATAACACCCGGCCGTAACCGGGCCGTTTTAACGCTCGCCAATGGTAAAAAATTAGATCTTGACGATACCCAAACGGGAATTATATCCAGGGAAGGGGCATCAATAGTAAGCAAATCTGCTGATGGCAAATTGGCATATGGAAACAATACAGATCCATCAGATCAAAATGCAGTTATTTATAATACTATAGAAACACCCCGGGGCGGTCAATATCAGCTTACGCTGGCCGATGGCACAGCGGTATGGCTCAATGCTGGTTCATCACTAAAATATCCTACAACCTTCAGCGGTAAAGAAAGAAAAGTGGAATTAACCGGCGAGGCTTATTTTCAGGTTGCGAAGAACAAGGAGCAACCTTTTAGCGTAGCGCTCAAGGGAATGAAAGTAGAGGTTTTAGGGACTCATTTCAATATAATGGCTTACAATGATGAAAATACCATCGAAACCACCTTGCTTGAGGGCTCGGTGATGTTAAGTAAAGATGGCAGCAGCACTATGCTGATGCCGAACCAGCAGGGCGTTTTAAACAACGGTGCATCAGCTTTTCGGGTTCATGCAGTAAATGCAGAAAATGTAATCGCCTGGAAAAATGGCTTTTTCAAATTTGATAACGAGAATATCGAAACCATTATGCGTAAGGTAGCGCGCTGGTATGATGTAGATATCAGCTATAAAGGCAATCTGAAAAGTCAAAACTTCGGGGGTACGGTACCAAGGTTTAAGGACATTTCGCAACTGTTAACCACACTTGAATTAACCGGTACCATTCATTTTAAAATCGAAGGAAGGAGGGTAATCGTGATGCCGTAGTGCTACAAATTCCGACGAGAGTTGCTGAAATAAAAAAACCGGAAGCGTTGACAGCGCCGCCGGTTTTAGCCAATTAGGCTTTTGAGCAACTTATTATAATCCTTGAAACGATCAACTATAAATTAACCCATAACCAAATGTATAAATTTTTCCATGCATTTTCATGCAGGTCTGGATCCTGTATGTTATCAAAAATCGGTCTGGTAGTGAAACTTACGATCCCATTTTTATTAGCTGCGATTTTGCAGGTTAACGCGGCAAGTTATGGCCAGCAGGTCAGCATATCTGTGAACAATACGTCATTGTCCCGGGTTTTTGAATTACTTCATCATCAAACCGGCTATACTTTCCTGTACAATTCAGCGATGATTAGCGAAAGCGAGCCGGTAAGTATTTCCGTGAAAAAAGCAGAACTGAAAGATTTTCTCGATAAATGTTTTGCTGATCAACCCCTTACCTATACCCTTTATGAGCAGACCGTTGTTGTTAAAAGAAAAAAACCTGTAGTCGCTAATATTGTGGTAACAGGGACCATCAGGGATGCTAAGGGTGAAACCCTGCCCCAAATTACCGTCAGGGTAAAGGGTACCACAATCGGTACAAACAGTGATTCCAATGGCGCGTATACTTTAAAGTTGCCGGACGGCAACCAAAACCTTATTTTCTCGGCTATAGGCTATGAAACTTTGGAAGTAGCCGTTGATAACCGCACGCAGATAGATGTGACCTTAAAGGAAAAGATATCTACCATGAATGATGTGGTCGTAGTGGGTTATGGGTCCCAGAAAAAGGCAGATGTGACGGGCTCCATTGCTTCTATAAATGAAGAAGCACTAAAAAGTGTACCTGTGAGCAACCTGCTAAGTGCGTTGCAAGCCCAGGCTCCAGGTCTCGACATTCAAAAAAGTGGCGGCAACAGCCACCCGGGGGCTAAACCCGCTATATCTATTCGCGGTCGGCGTTCATTAAAAGATGGGGCCAGTAATGATGTGCTTTATGTGGTAGATGGGATTCCTTTTAACGGTACTTACATCAACGATCTGAACCAGGATGATGTGGTCTCTGTACAGATATTGAAGGATGCATCGGCCACCGCGATCTATGGATCCAGAGGAGCAAACGGTGTGATATTGATTTCGACCAAACGAGGTAAAACAGGTGCGGCCGTCCTAACCTATAGCGGCTATGCAGGGGTAATGAAGTCCCTTGGTCATTATGATGTGATGGAACCTGCGGATTATCAGATATACAAAAAATGGGGAAGCTACAATGCAAACAATCCAAATGTGATTAATGCTCCTAATCCCTATACCGGCATAGATGATCCGAGGTTTTACACGGACGGAACTACTTTTTTGCCAGCTGAGCTGGAGGGCTTGCAGAATGGAACCAATACCAATTGGCAGAAACTGATTTTTAAGAATGGGATGCGCACCAATCACCAATTGGGCTTATCTGGTGGTACGGAGCAGACCAAGTATGCGATTTCGGCAGGATATTTTGGTGAAACAGGTGTATTCCCTGGACTTTCTTTTCATCGTTTCAGTTTCAAAGTAAGCTTGGATCAGCAATTGGGAAAAATCTTTAAAGTAGGGATCAGCTCTATCAACTCAGTGAGTAGGATCAATGGGGAGGGAATCAATCCGGTATCGCAGGCTTTGCAATCGAGCCCCCTGACCGTTCCCTATGATGCGGCAGGCAACTTGATTCCATTCCCTGGTGGCGGTTCTTTGATTTACAATCCGCTTGCCAACCTGATTCCGGGTGCAGTAGTTCAGAACCGGACGCGCTACAATACTTTCACTACCGCCTATGCCGAAGCACAGCTTACACCTCATCTCAAATATAGGTTCAACGGTGGTGTGGAACTGACTCCTGAAACTTACGGGCATTTCTATAGCAGCAATACTTTCCAAAATTTAAGCGGTCCTTCAACCGGCAGGAACAGCAATTATGATTACCGCAATTTTACGCTGGAAAACCTTGTTGTTTATGAGAATACATTTGCCGAAAACCACCATGTTACAGGGACCGGACTTTTCAGCTATCAGGAGGACAACAAGTACAGTACCACCCTGACCTACAACAATATTCTGGCCGATGATGTACAATATTACAATCCGGAACTGGGATCTAATTTTAAGGGAACAGGCGAATACTCCAAATTCTCCATTGTTTCTTTCATGGGCCGCCTTAACTATGATTACAAGAGTAAGTACCTGCTCACCCTAACGATGCGCTCTGATGGCTCATCTACGTTGGCTCCGGGAAATAAATACCATTTGTTTCCTTCGGCAGCAGCGGGATGGAACATCTCTGAAGAAAATTTCATGAAAACAGTTAATGCTGTATCCAGCTTAAAACTTCGTGTGGGCTATGGTACAGTAGGTAATGCTGCAGTTAGCCCTTACCAGACGCTAGGTGGTCTGGGGATCATCAATTATAATTACGGAACATCCTATGTAACTGGTACTTATCCCAATAATGTTCCTAATCCAAAACTAGGATGGGAGTATACTGCATCATTGAACATGGGGCTGGATTTCGGTTTGTTCAAAGACAGGATCACTGGTACGGTGGATGTTTATCAGCAAAAAACCAATGATTTGATACTTCCTCAAAATCTGCCGATCACTACCGGCTATACCTCACAGTTCCTGGCCAATGTAGGCAAAACGGAAAACAAAGGTTTAGAGGTTTCTGTAAGTACAGTAAACATTAAATCAAAATCGGAGGGCGGTTTTAGCTGGACGAGTAGTTTGAATATAGCATTTAACCGTAATAAGATTGTAGCGCTGCAAAATGGCGTAACGCAGGACGTGGGCAATAACCGTTTTGTAGGTGAACCAATTGAGGCCCTTTACAATTATTCCAGGCAGGGTATCTGGCAAAACACCCCTGCAGATTCTGCCCTGGCGAGAAAGTATAACCTCAGCCTATCAGGGGTAGGGTCGGTTATAGGTACGATCAAAGTGGCTGATATTAACGGAGATAACGTGATCAATTCCAATGACCGCATCGTTGTAGGTACCCGGCAGCCGAAGTTTTTGGGCGGGTTTACAAATAGGTTCAGCTACCGCGGAATCGATTTGGCAGTGGTTTGCAGTTACCGTGTAGGTGGCACACAGATCGCTTACTGGCTGCAACCCGGCAGCAATGTGAATTCACTGACGGGTAAGGTGAACAATTTAAATATTAACTATTGGACACCCTTCAATAGTGAAAATACATATCCGAAACCCATCTTTGGCTCTAACACACCAACCTATGGTGATTTGCTGGGCTATTATAATGCAAGCTATCTGAAGATCCGGACCATCAGTCTGGGCTACACAATCCCAGGGAGACTGGTATCGAAGATGGGCATAAAATCTTTGAGGCTGAACACTTCGTTGAATGATGCGTTCATCTTATTTTCTCCTTTGCACAACCGGTTTAAAGGGGCTGACCCTGAATCTGAAGGTACACTTGGAGTGGATACCCCACCGGTTAAATCACTATTGTTTGGTTTGAATGTTACATTTTAATTGATTAAGACAGATGAGCTCATATCTATATCGCATTTTGGCGATCACGTCGATTGCCTTCGCCACTTCCGGCTGCAATAAACAATTGATAGAAGATCCAAAATCTTCGCTTACACCACAATACTTTAGTACCGCTCAGGGCTTTCAATCTGGACTTGATGCGGCCTATGCGGGCAACCGTAATTTATGGGGATCAGAAAATTTCATGACCATGACGGTACCCGGAACAGATGAATTTAGGTCCGGAAGCGGTGGCAACACCAGCTTTAACATTTATTCGAGCAGCTACGACGCCAGCAGTGGATTTTTATCGGGAGTTTGGAATCCATGCTATACCTTCATCAATACCTGCAATGGCATCATAGATAACGGAGCGACGGTCAGCGGCCTTGATGCCAATTCCGTTAAACAGAAAGTTGCAGAAGCCAAGTTTCTCCGTGCAAATTACTACTTCTTACTGGTTAGATTTTTCGGTCCGGTAACCCTGAACAAAAATTTTATCAGCGAACCCAGCACCAGTGCGAACAGAGCACCAATCGCAGAAGTATATAATTTCATTGTGCAGGACTTGAAGGAAGCGATAGCCGCTCTTCCTCCGAGCCCGACCCTGAACGGCGTGTTGCCGGGCAAGGCAACCGCGGCTGCGGCATCGCATTTGCTGGCGAAGGTCTACCTGACCAGGGCTTATTCATCTGCCAAACAAGCAGATGATTTTAAAAATGCTTATGATACTGCAAAAGGACTAATCGATAAGATAGCGACTTTAAACCTCGGGCTACTGCCAGATTTTGGCGCTGTTTTCGCAGAAGGCAATGAAGCCAGCAAAGAAATTCTGTGGAGCGTTCAGCATACCCCGAACCTGACTTATAATGCGATCAGCAATGAATTGAATTTCCATTACGTGATGGGCTATGAAAATTTTCCCGGCCTTGTTCGCTCTATGGCTTACGGAAGGCCGTATGGTCGTGTACAACTCACCAACTGGCTTGGAAATGTTTGTTTTGCCGACAAAATCAATGACACCCGTTATTACAAAACTTTTCAGACTGTCTGGCTGTCTAACTCAGCCGATAAGATTCCAAAAGTCAATGGTGTACCTAAATACGCTCTGGGGGATACGGCTATTTTCATGCCAGGGGTAGATGTGACGGATGCCAAGATCAATAGTACCCGCTATTCATTGGTTCCACCGCGAAAATATACCTTACAGTTGTTTCCGACAATGACTAAATATCAGGATACCAAGCGCGCTGGTATCAATGATGCTTCAGTCAGACCTATTATGGTGTATCGCCTTGCGGAAACCTATCTGCTGGCTGCAGAAGCTGCCGTTAATCTGAATGACAATATCAATGCGGCAAAATATGTCAATATCGTTCGTGCGCGCGCTGCTTATCCCAATGGCGACCTTGCTGCGATGACTGTGACACCGGCACAAATGACCCTAGACTATGTTCTGGATGAGCGGGCCCGTGAGTTGTGCGGAGAACAGACGCGCTGGCTGGATCTTGTAAGAACAAACAAACTCGTGGAGCGCGTGAAACTTTACAACCCTGATGCGGGTGTAAATATCCAGGAAAAGCATATTTTAAGGCCTATACCGCAAAGTCAGATCGATCGAATTATTACGGGTGATAAATATCCGCAAAACAAAGATTTTTAATTGAAGAAACATATTTTATGGAAAAACGAAGAGATTTTATTAAAAAAGTAGCTCTTGCATCGGCCGGAGTTGTGGCAAGCAACAGTCTGTTTGGCATCAGTGCAAAAAGCTATCGTAATATTATTGGCGCTAACGAACGCATCCATGTAGCCATCATCGGTTTAAATGGCCGCGGTTCTAGCATGGCAAGTACTTTCGCGCGGCAAAAGGATGCAGAGATCACTACACTTTGCGATGTGGATACCCGCGTTTTTGCCAAAGCACTGAAAGCTGTAAGCGACAATAATAAAACAAGCGTCCCCAAAACCGAAGGCGACTGCCGCAAGGTGATGCAGGATAAAAATATTGATGCCATCTACATCGCCACGCCTGATCATTGGCACACGCCCCTTACGATAATGGGTTGCCAGTCTGGAAAACATGTATATGTAGAGAAGCCTTTAAGCCATAACCCCCACGAGGGCGAACTGGCCATTGCTGCCGCCCGAAAATATAACCGGGTGGTGCAAATGGGGGCGCAGCGCCGTTCGGCCCCGATATTGACCGAGGGTATACAACAATTGCACGAAGGAATTATTGGCCGGGTTTACTACGCAAAAACCTGGTACACTAACGATCGTAAGCCTACTTTCCTGAAACCCGGCAGCGCGCCCGCAACGTTAAATTACGACCTATGGCAAGGCCCTGCGCCACGCCTGGCTTATCAGGATGGCTTGATCCATTACAACTGGCACTGGTTTTGGCATTGGGGCACCGGTGAGGCGTTGAACAATGGTACGCACGAGGTTGATATAGCCCGCTGGGGATTAGGTGTTGATTATCCCGTAAAAGTAACTTCATCAGGCGGACGTTATGCGTATAAGGACGATTGGGAAACGCCGGATACGCAGGTTGTAACGCTGGAATATCCCGACAAGAAAATGATTATGTGGGAAAGCAGCAGTGCAAACGGCCGAAGAATTGAAGGTGAGGAGCGTGGGGTTATTTTTTATGGCGAGAACGGAAGCCTAAGCACCGGTACTGATGCTTATAAAGTGTTTGATCTGAAAGGCAAACTGCTGAAAGACGTTGGCCCGAAAACGAAAGAAGAAGCCGTACAGGGGCGCAATACTGCCAGCGTGAGCCTGAGTTTGGATAGTATGCATGTGGCTGATTTCCTGGATGCGATACGCAATAACCGCAAGCCAAATTGCGATGTGGAGATCGGGCATAAAAGCATCATCGGGATGCAGCTCAGCAATATTGCCTGGCGTGTAGGCCGGGAACTTCAACTCGACCCGAAAAATGGGCATATTCTTAATGATCCCCAGGCGCAAAAGCTATGGAAACGTAGCTACGAGCCAGGTTGGGAACCTAAAGTTTAATTAACTTCTATTTAGATAACAATTTCAAATATGATCTATCATTTAAAAAAAGCCTTACTAACCCTGGGTTTAATAGGTGGCCTGGTTAGCAGCCAGGTTGTAGCCCAAAAAAAACTATTTCCCGAAGCCCCGGGTATCGTATCGTACACCTATCGTAACCAGTTTGCCACAGATGTGCCTGGCACACTGGATATGATCAAAGGCCAGGGCATAATCGATATCGAATTTTCGAGCCTGTTTAAACAAACAGCTGAGGACTTGCGCAAAATGTGCGATGCAAGGGGTATCAAATGTTCATCATACGGGGTAAGTTATGAAGACCTGGTCAATAAGACCGATGAAGTAGGGAAAACGGCAGTAACATTGGGCGCAACCTACGTTAGGGTAGCCAGTATTCCCCACAAAGGCGCTTTTACCTTAGACAATGCCAAACAGACGGTTGCCGATTTTAACAAGTATGGTAAGCTGCTGAAAGATAACTATGGCCTTACTTTCATTTATCATAATCATGGTTTCGAGTTCCAACCTTACCAGGAGGGCACGCTGTACGACTACCTGCTGAAAAATACCGAGCCTAAATATGTAAGCATGGAACTGGATATCCTGTGGGCATTTTTGCCGGGACAGGATCCAGCGCAATTACTGACCAAATATGGTAATCGCTATAAAGCCCTGCATATGAAAGATTTAAAGAGAGGTGTTGAACGTGGCAGCCTTTCGGGGGGTACCCCGAAGGATAATGATGTGATTTTAGGCACAGGCCAAATTGATATCCCGGCCGTAATAAAAGCAGCGCGCAAAGCGGGCGTAAAACATTATTATATTGAGGATGAAAGCAGTTCATCCGTTACACAAGTGCCTGAGAGTATAAAATATCTCAATAACTTAAAAAAAGACTAACTTGAACATTCTAGGAACCATTTATGTTATTAAAACTTTATAAACCGCTGGTATTGGGCATCACTCTAACATCAGTGACTATTTCTGGCATCGCTCAAACCGGCGCCCCTGTAGAGACCATCAAAGCCAATGCCGACTACAAACCCGCTTTTAAGGGCCAAACCCGTATAGGTAGCGTTAAAAGCAAAACTGCCTATAAAGACGAGGTGATCAATACCAAGCTGAACGGCCCATGGGGTATTTGCGTATTGCCTGATGGACGTTTACTGATCAGTGGTAAGCCGGGCAACATGCAAATATTGACCACTACAGGTAAGATCGTGAAAACGATCACAGGTTTCCCTAAAGTACATTTCCAGGGACAGGGTGGTTTGCTGGATGTGAACATTGATCCCAACTTTAAAATGAACCGGATGGTTTATTGGACCTACGCCCAGCCGGGTGAAAACGGCGCTGCATTAGCTGTTGCGAAAGGCAAGCTATCTGCCGATGAGAGCAGGTTAGAGGATGTAAGTGTGATATTTGAAGCTGTGCCTCGCCATAAGGGCGGCGGGCAGTACGGTTCGCGATTATTGTTTGATAAAAAAGGCAATATTTTTGTTAGTTCGGGCGACCGTAGTGCGAATAACATTCGTCAAAAAGCACAGGATCTGAGCGCTACAACAGGCAAGATCATCCATATTACCAAAAATGGCAAGCCGGTGGCCGATAATCCATTCATTGGAAAGGCAAATGCGAAGCCCGAGATATATGCCTTGGGTCTCCGTAACCCGGATGGTTTGGCTATTCATCCTGCTACAGGAGATCTGTGGGAAGCTGAGTTCGGTCCGCGTGGTGGCGATGAGCTTAACCTGATCCAAGCCGGAGGTAACTACGGTTGGCCTGTGGTAACTTATGGTATTGAGTATAGTGGCGAAAAAGTGTACGAAGGTATACAGCAAAAAGAGGGCACCATACAGCCGGTTTACTATTGGGATCCCAGCATTTCGCCGGGTTGTATGATATTTTACACCGGCAACATAGCTGAGTGGAAAAATAATATTTTAGTAGGCGGCCTGGGTGGTGTGCATATCGCTCGTTTGGTTATTAAGAACAATAAAGTGGTAGGCGAGGAGCGTTTGCTGGTGAGCAGGCAAGAACGCTGGCGCTGCATGGCCATTGGTAAAGACGGTAACATTTACGCATGTACGGATAGCGGCAAGCTGTATAAAATAAGCAAGAGGTAATTTAATGATCTATTGTACAATCCCTCTTTACAGTATGTAGAGAGGGATTCCAATCTATCCTCATACTTTTAATCTATCAGCTTCTTAAGCTCATAAGTCTCTTTTACACCTACAATAGAATCCATTAAACTTCCTGACAATTGATATTTATCTTTATCTAATAGCATCGTAAGCATCAGGTTTTTATCGTCAGCAGCAGCAAATTGTATTTTTTCAGCATCTGCGTGCACAATTTCCAGCTCTCTTTTAATATTTTCAACATAACTATCCAGGTGAAATTTTGCAGATGCTTTCCCGATTTCAATCTTAATTTGCCCCCATCCCCGAGGATCTCCGGATTCATCTTTCATCCTTAGAAACGAGCCGGTGTAGGTTCCTGGCCATTCATTATTTATTGATGATGTACTTTTATGCTGGATGTTTTCCGGTTTTTTATGAACTTTTTCAATTTCTTGCTTTACATCTTCTTCAACTCTTTGCTTTATCCCGTTTTCATTGTTGCAACTTGTAATTGTCAAATTCAGGATCATTATCATGAAAATGTTTGAAATCGTATTTTTTGTCATTATTAAAGTAATAAGTAACGATAACTTGTTTTTCATGATGTTTTATTTTTGAAGTTGTAGTCTGATCCAATTAATTAGAAGAAGTATAATCACAATACTTAAAATATAGAGTTCAACCTTATTTACAGCTTTTACTCCAAATTTCCTCACACAAATCCTGTCGACAATCAGAAATAGAATCACTAAAGGCAGCCAAAGCAGATTTACCCAGCCTTGTAATCTTTGATCCATTCCGTTGGTGTTGATCAAAATTATGGAGGAAATTATTATGCCTAATATTGACATTAGACAGATTACTAAGAATATGGTCATTTTTTTTGGGTAAGGTGTTTTCATAAAATATCTTTAATTGGTATTAGGGCTTAACGACCCTGTTGAATTCTTCCCATTCGGTTGCATTTTCTGTTAAAGCCATATGCGTTATATGAAATTCCTGATTGCGAAATTCCCAGTTACGTGTTCCATCAATAATTTTATTTAAGTCCGCTTTCTCGACCCTTACAAGGTCTTTATCGATATGGACCTTTAAAAAAGTTTTAGTTGCTGGTGTAAAAATTTTGGTTTGCTTTCCCTTAGCATCTTCCTCTGTGGTTATGCTTCTAATATCTAAAAGCAAAAGATTTCCATGGATGTGATAGCTGCAGATATAGGTTCGTCTTATATCTGTTTCCTGTACTATTGTAGCCTGGCCAAATGAGGTAAACTGAATTAAATCATGTGATGAATTTGGGTCTTTGTACCAATATTGGTCAGTTGTTAACCCAACTGTTCTCCCCATTTCAATTACATTCAAGCTAGCCTTTCCAAAGGATACCGTTACCGAGGTGTCGTTTAGGTCTTTCAACACTAATTTAGTTGGAGTTTCTTCTTTAATGACAGTTATTCCGCTGCTATATTTCTTTTTTACGTGCAGCCTGATCTCTTTTATTGATGGATCGTAGGTGTATGTGCCTTCGCTGGAATTTATAGACCATATTCCGCCGGAATATCCATTGCTATGGATAAAGCTTCCATCATCAGCAAAATAATAGTTTTTAAAAAGGGGACCTTTAGACCATGACCAAAATTCATTAAATAAAGAATTATTTTTCATTACAAATGTATTTTTCGTCTGTCCATAGGCTACGATATTTAGCAGGAACATGAATTTTAGTAAGCTAATTTTTGTAATCATTAGAGCCATTCGTTCCATATCTATCATATCACTATTTAGTGATATATATGCAAATGTAGTATATATCACTAAATAGTGATAAAAAGAATGTTAAATTTGAAAAACGTTTTGAACATCATACTAAAAGAGTTAATGAAACGAAAAATTGTAGAAGGTGCTGTCAGAAATAAAGAGAAAAGTAAGGAGAAGTTTTTAGATGCTGTTGGGCAAATATTAAAGACCGAAGGATTTGCTGCTTTAAAAGTCAATAATATAGCGGCCATTGCAGGGTTGGACAAGAAGTTGATCTATAACTATTTCGGTGGTACTGACGAGTTGATCGACACCTATATTAAATCGCTAGATTTTTGGAGCAACGTAAAAGAAGAAGAAGTTAATGTAGAAATTAATGATGGGGGGCAGGAACTTTCAAAAGCCACGCTTTTATCTCAATTTGATTATGTTTATAAAAACAGGGAATTGCAGAAAATTATTCTATGGGGTTTGATTGAGGACAGGAGTTCGCTTAAAAAACTTGCAGAGGATAGGGAAGAAAGCGGTGAGGCATTGTTCAAAAATATTTCTGATCCACATTTTACTGAACATTCAAGACGTTTTCGTGCAATTATGGCGCTGCTAATTTCCGGCATTTATTACCTTGACATTTATGCAAGCACCAATGATAACACATTTTGTGGCCTAGACCTTAAAAGTAAAGATGATAGGGCAGCAATTGAGGATGCCCTGTCATTTATTATTGATAAGATCTATGACAGTCCATAATGGGTAGTTATTGCCGTCTTTTCTGTTCAGCCCATTTCTATTCCGCCGTTATCGGATCTATAAGGGCTGAGACCTTGCTTATTGAATTTGCTGGGAATCCACCTTGTTTAGCATGTTCCAGGACCATTTCTTCATTTGGAGCATTGTAAATGCAATAGATCTTATTGTCCGTCACATAACTGTTTACCCATTGTATTTGTGACCCCATTTTGCTTAACACCTCGTTAGATGCTTTTGCAATTTCTTTTAATTGTTCCGCGGTTGATTTCCCTACTTCAGGAATTTCTCTTTCAATTACATACTTAGGCATGGTAATAGTTTTTAAATTGTTTAAAAATTCTGTTGAATAGGGAGATTCATGATTTGTGGCTGCAGGGGAAGCAATAGAAACCGGGAGAAAATTCAGAATAGCTGCAGCTGAAATTTCAACACTTAAATTTACAAAAAAAATTAATAATAATCTATTCTTGTACTACTTCAATAAGTTAGGTACAAAATGCAATAAATAGGAATGTCATAGGTTTCCCAAAACTTTTCTGTTCAGCCCTTAGGTGGCTGAATTTCCAGTTTCCTCTTTTCCGTATATATAAACGCTGCATTTATAAAATCCACGAGTTGGGTGTAAAAGTATAGCATATCGGAATTTTCATCCCCCTCGGTAAATCCGACTGAGTTATTTACCCATCCCTTATAGAGTTGCCAAACTTTTTCCCTAATCTGATGGAGATGATTGTTATCCAAAAAGTCGACCATTGTGCTTAAAGGGTTTTCTAATTCATAGTCTGATAAATTTGTGGGCTGGTAATCCAGTTTTTTCATGATGTTTTCCATAATCTTATTTTTAAATTAGTATTGAATAGTAAAATTGGGTGCTAATTGGAGGCTGTGGCTGGATTAGCAAATTCGTTATATAACATGGCCTGTTGTGCTAATTGCGCTATTTTCTCTTCACACATTACCTTAGCAAGTGCTACAAACTCTATAATCTTATTGTACAAAAGCCAGGAGTCATCTTCGGAGATGTTAAAAGTATCTTTATATCTCGCTCCCGAATAACTTTTAAGTAATACTTCAAAAAGTCTTTCGTCATCAGGGCTACCGGATAAGAACATTTTAATGGGCGCATTTGAAAAGCAGGAGCAGAGGTGTAAAAGACGGCGTAAATTATGCATCTCTGCTCGATAGGCCAGATGGACCCTAATCAGTGCAATACAGGTTTGTTCTACTGCCTGATGCAGCATAAATACGCATACATTGTGCTGCTCAGTAATGATGCACTCATGCGCTCCGGTTAAGAAACCATCTGCTAAGGTCATTCTGTGGTCGAAATGTTTTCTTGCTTTTATAGCCGCTTCAGTTGGAATAAAACGATTGGAGAAATCGAAAGTAGTCATTCCATTATGACTATAAATCAATTTGGCGGTACTGCAAACCGTAATGAAAAAACGATTGTTGGCCATAATAGCTTCCTCAACGGCTTCTTTCGCATGGCAGAGGATTGTAATTACACCCTGTTTGTAATTGCCATTTGTGAAATCTTGGACCTCGTGATCAATTCGGGTGTTACTTTCAGTAACGAGCAGCAAGCAACAATTGCAATGAAAGGTAGCGGATTTTTCTTTAAAACAGCCCTGATCATCTTGGGTATAGCTATTTTTAGAAAAGCTAAAGATTTGACGAGGCTTGAACTTTTGGACAAGCTGATCGATAAACGCTCTAAAGTAAATCGCGTGATCTTCTGCTGGGGATAAGATTTGTAGTTCCATATATTGATCTCATTTAATTTTAACATTAAATAAGCCTCGAATAAGTGGTTACCTTATTTGGAAATAGGGCTGGTAACTCACTTAGTTTGTTGCAGCATGGTTCTGGTAAACCGCCAAACCTTTCAGAATGGATCTCAACAACATACATAAGCGAGCACCAGCCCTATTTATATAGGGCGGTGGATGCTACACTTACGCTCGCTGAGATTAAATTTACCAGATTTAGCTGCGAGGCTCGTATGCAATCCTAATTTCTCTTGACTAGAATTACAAAAGTATAATATTTAATGAATAATAACTTTCATTCAAACTTCTCAATTAATAATGTAAAACACAAATTAAATAATAAATAAGATTAATATATTGACGTAATACGTTATTAAAAGGTGTAATTCGATTATTTTGCGAGTATTATATTTGCTTTACATCAGTTTATATGAGTAAAACAACCTATAATCGTATTAAGTCAGTATTGGCAGAGAAAAAGAGAACTAATAAAGATTTGGCCGATGCTTTAAAGATAGCGCCCGAAACTGTTTCTAGCTGGTGTACAAATTCAGCACAACCTTCCATTAAAAAGTTATTTCAAATAGCTGTTTATTTGGATGTTGAGGCGGGGGATTTATTGGTTTCGTCTAAAAAATCATAAGATCAATTATTTTAAAAATGGCGGAGGAAGAACACGTTAAAGTACTCTTTCAGTTTTATAGCGATGTATTGGATCAAGAAACAGTTGAAACGTAACCCAAAACTCCTGATTCTTCTAATTCCATTAGCTTGTTCTGAACTGAACATTTAAACCTCAACAGGTCGGGATAGTTAGAGGTTTGAATTTTAAGTGTTTTTTAAGGCCGATTATCGAACACAAAAAATTCCATTCACTTTTAAAATGATGGACATATGGCCATTTGGTGATTGGAAGCATCCTACGAAATATGTCTTAGATTTGGTATTTCATCTTAAGATCACTGAATTATATCAAATAGGTTGTTTGCGAAATTACATTTTGAATACTTACCGGATGAACCGATTGATCGAAGACTTAAGATCTTCCGGAACACTATTTATAGAATCTTTAAATACGATCTCGTGGGAATCGATAGATGTGATGTGCTCATCCAGAACATCAATATCTTCAAAAGACATTCCATATCGGAGCATCCAAATATCGCGATCCCTGTCCGTACCATATTTTACATACAGCGCAAGTTTCCTAGCCCGGTCGTCCTCATATTTCTCATAGTATTTCCAAAATGCTGCGTAAAATATGTCGCTCAGCTTGAACCCAATCAGCTTATCTATAAAGTCATACGTGTCATACATGATCAGGTCGTAAGAAACGTCTTTTGCCTTAGTACCAAGCGGAAACAAACTGTACATCCTGAGATCCTTGTCTGGTAAATCACTATATCCAGTGATAAAGGCCGCCGGAATTTCATTCAGCAATTCTGGAGAATCCTGCAAAATATTCCGTTCATGTGATCTACTGGCATGGGAATAGCGATACCAACAAATTTTCTTGAAATTTCGACCATAAACCCTCCAAAGCATAATTTTTACTGCAGTGTCGAGTACTCTTTCCTCACCGTCCTGAAGTGGCCGGCTTAAATAAAGAGAATATAAACTTCTGAAGTAAGAGTATAAGAACAGTTTATAATCAATGTCCTCACTAATTTTTTCAAAAGTAATGAGTTGGTTTCCTTCAAAAACAGCATTTAAGATCTTTTCTGTAATGCCATCGATACTGTCTGTTGAAAGTTTTTCAAGATCTTTCTCAGTAAGGTTAAATTCATCCGAGTAGGTTCCATTAATAATGGCTTCTTTGAAATCGTTATAATCATCATCCTGCTGCTCGGTTTTTTCCAGTGAGGAAACCTCGTCAAGAACCTCATCAGTAACCATGATATCTCGGAACTTCGGTATCTTTTGAGAATTGTTGAGTACAACAAATCCATAGTCGAATTTTACCGCTTGCGAAGACCGTCCAGCTCGTCCAATCAGGTTCTTTACGGCAAGCGGTTTGCTTCTTTCAAGCCGGTCAAGATAAACTACATCGAATGGCATGTTTATTCCCTGCTCCAGCGTAGAGGTGGCAAAACAAATGCGGCAAAGACCAGCCTTGGTAAGTTGTTCAATTACCAACCTGGTTTGTAATGGAAGTGAGCCATGATGAATGACAATTCCCCTTCTTAACAGGTCCAAGAGAAGTGAATAGTGAGATCCACTGAGTTCTGTATCTCCTCCTGTATATTCTTTAAGCTGCACGAGATAAGGGGCAATTTGCTCAGAAGGTAAATTTGCGCACATTCCCAGATATGTTTCGAATCTGGTAAGGAATTTACCGCTGTAGATTGTTCCTTTTGTCACGTATATGAGTACGGAACCTCCTTTTTCCAATGTCGTGCTTATTGGATCAAATGTCGCCAGCACTTTTCGGGTTCCCATGACTGAGGGCTCAATGCCGAAATGATAATAATTGTCTCCCTCATGACAAAGGAACATCTGACCAACATTTTTTTGCACATACTGCTTCGAGTGCGCAGTATCAGCACTAAAGTGATTCTTGCGAATTTGAGATTCCGGATTTTTAACGAAGGGATGGGCAAAAACGAATTTCGCTTCCGGATAGGCTTTTTGACACCTTCGTACTATACTGTCAAAATATAAACCTCTTTTAGATTCTTCATTGCTAAGCTGGGCTTCGTCAAATAAAAACAAGTCTACCGTGAACTGATCTTTTTGTTTGAACAGTTCGCGGCAGCGCTCGGGAGTGACTATGAAAATGTTTCTTGTTGTGTGCCTCGTATTGATCTTGTCAACGAATGTTAGGATGTTCACCGCCCTGTCTTGAATTTGATTGGACAACTCCAGGTAATATTCATTTATCAGCGCTCTGGAGGGGACGACCACGACAACGTCATGTTTGCTTTCTTCGATATGTTTTCTAAAAATAAAGGATTTTCCGGTGCTGGTTGGGGCAGAAAAGCTGAAACACTTGCTTGTATCTATTCCTTTTATAATGTCAGCCTGAACTGGTGTCAACCGTCTTTGATAGGTATCTTCTATGTACTTTCGATATTGTGTAAACACGACTTCCGTAAGACTGTTTCGTTCAGTCGGCTTATAAAATACTGCCATGTAATTCAAAATCATAGTGTTGTAGCGTTCGAATTCTTGTGGCTGATAGAATGAAAGATAAGTCAAAACCTCAAGATCTGTGATTGAAGTAGGGCCTTTTCTGTAAAGGTTTGCCAAAACATCAGTAAATATCACTGTGATATTGGTGCCTTCTATGATTTGCTTGATGAGGTTTCTCATAGGTTAACAGCTACACAGATCAATTCCTGATATTTGCTCGCCTCCATAAAATGCTTATTGCTTTTGATGTTTTCGATCAGTTGCTTAGTGGCAGTTCCTTTGGCTGAAAATGCGGCGATAAATCCCCTATTACCTTTTGAACAGTTACTCAGTGAATTCTTGCAGAAGAAATCTTTTATGTCAATCAGATCGGTGAGATCCTGTTGCTGCTCGATGAATTTAATAATCTGCTTTAGGGAGCTGCCATAAGCATTTTGTTTGGCCACGTACTTGGCCTCTCCGAAAAGTAAAATCTCACTGAGGTTACGGGTGTAGAAATCAAACCCCGGATTCAACGCTACGTTCTTTTTGAATAATTCTGCTAATGGAACATCAAGGTACTTCAGTTGTTGTACTATCGCCTGACGTGCTAACTCTGAAACTACATATTCAGCAGAATCGGAGGTGATTTTTTCGGCATTCGCTTCTATAATGTAATCTGCTATATATTTGGCGGTCTTTTCAGCTCTGAGGGTGTAAGATGTTTTTTGGTAATCTTCATCGAACCTGCTGATCCATGAGAGATCGTTGAATGATAAAAGGATTTCTCTTAAAGTTATACTGATGTCAGTGGGATTGACCCGAAGAAACGTGATATGTTTGTCGATCTGCTCGTGATCGATTATTTTATAACCTGTCATGGCGTTAATTAAATATTTTAAGAGAATCCCTGGAATATTTCTTCTAAATTATACAATTATAAGCTCTAAAACAATAAGCTATTCTTTACAAGTACGTTATTTTCAATAATTTAATTTTTTTGACGGCATAAGGATGTTTTCGCAGCAGGTTTTTGAAATCGCCAGGCTTTTTTTTGTTTTTAACATTCAATAGAAACAGAAAATCAAAGGCTTGGCGGACTTGCTCAATCTGGAAACTTATCAGTTTCACGAAGGCAGAGATTCAAAGGGCAGAACACCGAAATCCTATTCAGTTAGTTTACGTGAAGCAGTAAAGGCCATCTTTCTCCAATAGAGGCGTTGTAGCTGGCACACAGAAAACGAATCTATCGTTCTGTCGCTTTGAAATCTCTTATCATTTCGTAAGTTTACCATAAATCCAATTTAACCTTTAAAAAAAAACGTGGCTCAAATCATCTGGTCAGACCTTTATCTTCTCATCTCCAAAGTATTGACAAAATTTTATCTCCGGCATGGAGAGGAAGCGGGGCGGGAATTGTATCTCAACTGTAACAAAAGCAAGCCTTTCAGAGATATTAACTCCTGGTTTTCAGATCCCGTTGGAAAAAGTCGGGAACGAAAGTCACTTGACCCACTAGTGATATTTGCTTCCTTTAACGACATTAACAGCAGGCAGGAAAACAGATCGGAAAAAATCAAGGTCTTTGTAACGATACTCAACGAGTTTGGGAATATCCCGGTTTACGATAGTGTAAATTTTGACGGATGCCCGACGCCACTGAGCCTTCACTTGATATCCGATCGCAGTTCCGAGGAACAAAGAGAGATATGGGAACTTTTTGCTAGGATTGTAGAAAGTGGGCGCAGGGCATTTACCGAGCATGACTTCAAGTACGCGAAGAAATGGTACGGGGTGAACATCCCTTCATTTACCATGTTCCTGTTTTGGATCAGTCCGAGGGAGTTTTTACCGATGGACACCAATACGGTTTCGTACCTGATCTCCAGAAAGCACATTACCCGGCAGGTCAGGGATTACAAGGACTACATTGAGCTGCTGTATAAACTTAATGACCGGGATTTTGTTGAGTTGTCTAAAACTGCATATACGCAGAAAGAATCCACTAACCTGCAATCCCGTGATGACGGCCTGCTGAACCGGCAAATTCCCTATGTTAGGCATGACATCGAATCTGCTTCAAAAAAATCCGAAAATCCGCAAAAGGTTATACCAGAAGCAGAAAAAACCGATCCAGAAAATGAGATGGCTCAGGAATCGTCTGGTACACCTGATCCCGAGGAAGATTTACTTGATATCCCGAAATCTGTTCCTGTGATCGGTGAATACCGTCTTGTTGCACTCAAAGTCTATGAAAACACCCCTAAAAAAATTCGAAAAACCGTCCCTCCGGAAACTTATCACTTGTTTTCCAAGGCGTTTGGACTTCTTGATGGTAAGCCAGATAATGTGATCTCCTATGATCCTACAAGGGATATCAAACTCTATAACAGTGGCGGCAGATCGATCCACGTTTCGGCTATTGTCGGAAAAAATGGTTCAGGGAAAAGTGCCATATCAGAATTGATATTTATGGCCATCAATAATCTTTCGGAAAAACACAAGGACATCAATGTACTGCTGGAATTTATGCCCCAACTTCATCTTGACTTGTATTTCTCGGCTGAATATCTTTACAAAATAGCTTTCCGTGGTCATCTAATCCAGATCAACCGTTATGAACCTGGCGCACCTGGTTTCATCAATCCTCAACCCATAGGTCTTGATGAATTTAAATTTGATGAGTTCTTCTATTCCATATCCATTAATTACGCACATTTTGCGCTGAATGAAGTTCACATTGGATCATGGATTAATGAAATGTTCCATAAAAACGATTCCTATCAGGCACCGCTGGTAATCAACCCGCACCGGATTCGCGGTAATATAAATGTAAACACTGAGGAGTCCTTTGGCACTTCGCGTTTGCTGGCCAATATCCTAGTCGATGTGGATCCTCTGGCTGAAAAACAAAAAGCAGAAACGCTCAGAAAGCTCACTGATACGCTTACCGCAGAAACCCTGCACCTGAGTTATAACAAGCAAAAGGTGCAGATCTTTTACAGCTATGAGGAACCTCGCCTGAAGTCTGAGGATAAAAAAAAGGTTGTCGGTTTTGATAAGGCAAAGGATTGGGTCGATTTTGTAAAAATGGTTTGCAATGTATTTGATATCACTTTTGTCGGCATTCCATCCCACCCATTAACGGTCGCCGCACCAATTCATGTCGCCTTCAAGTATATCATGCGCAAGGCTGCTGGAATAGCGGTTAACTATAGTAGATATCACAGGTATTTAAACCCCAGGTCCGGACGGTTTAAAATGATTGAAAACTATCTCAAGGAACTAAAGGCTGATCAAAGCCATGTTACCTACAAACTGAAACAAGCTGTTAATTTTATCAAGTATGATCATATTCGCAAGTATTTTTCCGGTCGTTCTTTACTTAAGGATGTATCTGTAGATTTAGACGTGTTGGCCAAGGAGATCCAGGGAGTAATTGACCTGGTTCAAAGCCCCGACACTCAGGTGATCCACCTCATACCGCCATCTTTTCTGAAGACAGAAATTCAGATGGCTGAAGGCATCAAGCTTTCTGACCTGAGTTCCGGGGAGAAACAGCGTATTTACGCAACAAGTGCCATCGCTTATCACCTGATCAACGTCAACTCAAAAATCAGTGAGTCTGGCCTAATTCCATACCGCTTTGCCCTGGTGCTTTTTGATGAGGTTGAACTTTATTTTCATCCCGAAATGCAGCGCGGTTTCATTGACCACCTGCTTAAGTATCTGTCATATCTTCCACTGGACCAGTTGACGGGCATACAGCTTACTTTTATCACCCATTCTCCTTTTATTCTTTCGGATATTCTGACGGACAATATCCTGTTTATGGGCGGCGAGGGATCACACTGGAAAACTTTCGGGGCAAATATCCATGACCTGCTGGCAGATAGCTTTTTTCTGGACAAAGGATTTATGGGCGAATTTGTAAAACATACTATCCAAAGTCTTGCCGCCTATCTTAATGATGAAGAACCGATTGACAAGCGGATCTGGGATATAGCGACAGCCTGGCAGGTCATCCGGCTGATCGGCGAACCGGTGATCAAAGAAAGACTGGATATCCTTTTTAACAAAAAATTTGGGGATGCTATAGATCGAGACAATAGGATAGCAGAACTGGAAAGTGAATTAATAAGGTTGAAACATGAGAAAGATTTACAACAGCCCTGAACTGCAGAAGAAAATTAAGCAGTTCAACAGTACGCTTTTTGATGACCGGACTTTCACAAAGCCACGCGAACTCCTTCGCAGGATGCTTATGATACCCGACAAAATGAATAAGTTTGACATGCCCGCCGTTCTGGTCAATGCCTATATACGTAAAATACGAACTGAGTACCAGCGCATCCTTTGCGCCGGCCCGGAAGAAATGAAAGTGCTGATTGCTGAATTTGACCGGATCATCCACCACAAGGCAATGACTTCTAAGTTCTCTGAAGCATTGGTGACCGCCATGCGCTATTTGGACCTGAGAGACAAGGAATTTCTTGTCTTGGCTGAAGACATGGGCCTAAAAAACTGCATATACTGTCATGCCCAGCTGACCATCATTGTTGTCGACGCTTACTACATAAATGCAGATTTGCGCAGGGGAGTCCAGCCCGGTGACCCCCGGAGCAGAAGGGGCCTGATGCAGCTTGACCACCGCTATCCAAAATCTCAATTCCCTTTTCTTTGCACTTCGTTTTACAACCTCTATCCGACCTGCTCTTATTGTAACAATGTCAAAAGCAAAAAATACTCAGATTTTGATTTGTATGCCAGCCAGAACGAACTTGAGGTATTCAAGTTCTCACTTGATCCGGCAAGCCTGGCCAAGTACATGACCAACTGGAATGCACAGGACCTTAAGATCCAGATCAATCCTATTGGACAGACGGAAAAAAAAGGAAAGGTGTATCTGGAAATGTTTGACATACAGGAGATTTATGATACACAAAAGGATTTGGCGGAGGAACTGATCCACAAAAGAGTAGCCTATACACATCCTTACAAAAAGCGTCTGGTTACAGATTTCAAGGCCCTTTTCCCTGATCCAAAAATCTTGGATCGGCTGATCATTGGTAATTACAGTAAAGTGGAAGATGTGCTTAAGCGGCCTATGGCGAAATTTGTTCAGGATATTGCTGTTGACATTAAGCTCATCAAACGCTGATGCTAGGAGGGAGGAAATAATTTATATCAGTGGTTTTGGTTTGTGGGGAGATCTTATTTTTGCATTATGAAAGCAGATTTTAACATCTAAAAGCCGAATTAAATGATTTACTAGCCAGGGGTGTATTGCTCAAGAGTGCCATGGAGAACCAACAATAATCTGAGGCGGTTGAAACGCATTTTACCAATGAATTGAAACATTACTACAGGTATAAACTCAGTTGTTCGGTATTTTCTGTAGCCTACCAGCACTGGTATTTCCAAGGCGCTGGAACTGATCATGATTTTTTAAGTCATCAGGAAACACCGAAGAACAGAAAAGAACTGAGCTAAGGAAAACTATGTCATTGAAGATTACTTGAAAGGAATCGAACTGACCACAGGCTTTGAGAGACGACTAGTCGTCTGCCCAGTTGATGCAATTCCGCAGTTTCAGACTTGGTCGATTCCCATCCGTTGATTGAAATTACCTCTTCTGTAAGATAGGCTAAGGGGTATTCACGAACCTGATTAATGTGCTTAAGTAGGTGTTTGAGATTTTGCTATGACAACTATTAAACAAAAGACTAGTAACGAGGTCAATTTTTTCATATACAAATATATACGTCAGTAAATTTTAATTAGAAAATATTTTAGGTTTACCTAAATATATCGGCTGGCTACTTTTGTCACCATCAATATTGTAAACCGCTAGTGGGATCTCTCTACCGGCAAATTCGTTTGCATTAGTTCCTCGTTATTTACCCAGACTCGAAGTAAAGTTATCTAAAAGCTTGGATTTACTTTAGAATTGGACAAAATCTTTCGCTAAATATAGAAGTTGTTATTAAATTTTGTCATTTTGATACAACTGCGCATATAGGTTGCGTAGTGTTGATTTTATTTTGTTTCAGTTAATGGTCGTGAGTGAGAGTACCCCTTTAAAATGAAAAAAGCCTGCAATCTTACGATTTCAGGCTTTTAGTTGGTTTTGATACCGTTTTGGCGGGCTGTCAGGGATGTCATGTGAACCCCTAATATCGTTGCTGGTATTCTTTGATGAGTTGAAATTAATTTAATTCATTGATTACTAATTTCCTATTTTTTTTGATGACTATACCCAAATTACGGAGCTACAGGAACAACATGATCTCTATATGACGTAACTATGTCTATCAATAAATATTCAAATGAATCATTTACTTTCTTAAGATAGGTGTTGATTCTATTCTTATCAAGATGTCGATTCTCCAAGACTTTACTGTAGCCATGAAACAGGACATTCCTGACTTTATATATCTTCCTAGAAATCTCTTGGCTATTATAAGTAATTCTAATATATGCTAGAAGATCTTCGATACGGAGATGAAGCTCGTCTAAAATGTCGTTATTAATTAAACTGTAGTTCGATCCTACAAGTTTATCTAATGAATAGGTCTCCTTAACCATATCTCTAGCCGATTCTTTAATGTCATACGCCGCAAGGGTACTGAACTTTATAATTAACTCATTCTTAAACTCATTTTTATAAACCCTTTCCATCATCATTTCCACCACCTGATAGTATAAATGAAACCTTGCTACCTCATTATCTTTCAGAAACAGATCATTTTTGAGCAGACTATTAATAAAATAATTTAAATGCAATTGATTTTTAGGTATACTAATATTAACTGCTGCCTGAAGTCCTAAGTAATTATTAATAACAACATCACAATCGGATGCAGGGGGAGAAAAGTTGAAATTTGGGGCAAGCCTAAATCCATATCTGTAGAGTGCAGGTAGATAATCCATAAAATCATAATCGGGAAATGTTACAAATTGGTCGCAAACTGCTACAACTACCAAATCCTCATCATAAAAATCGGTTAGTTCATAAGCAGCGTCTGTTCTGTAAATTGGACTGTTAGCTGTTAATGATAAATCTTGTTCCTTCAATAATTTAAGTATTACATTGAAGGCTGTTGACTTCAAATGCTCATTGGGGAAGATTCCAGGATTATCTTTTAATGCACTCATTGGAAATATGTAACCAACTAGTTTATTCTGATCTGGCTTTTCCTTTAACTTCAGCTTCAAAAGTACATTACTGGTTACGAAATCATTCTTAAATAGATAAATCTTCTCCGTAAATTGCGGTGAAGGCAGAGCAGCAATAGCAAAAGGCAAAGTGTATCTAAATATTGGATCATCATTTTCATCCTCGTAGCATAAGAAATCATTTGAGACTTGATCGAATACTACATGATTTATAGGTATTTGATTGGTACCGTGAGCAATTACTAATGACATGTTAGGCGTTTAAATCTTTGAGATATGATTTATCTTCCCGCAATTTTTTAAACCCATACTCAACTGACTTATCAATGCTAAAGCGATAACTCGATTCAGGATCGAACAAATGCTTGAAAAACATTTTAAAGAAAAACCTTTGATCGTTTCCTATTTTCTTTGACTTATCTCTTATGATATCAAAATATTTGTTTAAGAGTGAAAATGTTCGTAAGTAATCATCATCCCTGAAAATCAATTCTTTAATTACGACTTTTGTTACATCTAAATTAAAATCCGTGCGTATATCTTTAAGTTCCGCGATAGCCGCTCCAAATCCTGACATTGCCTGAGATTTCTTAAAAATCTCGCCCGCAGTTTTTCCAAACAATAATCCCTTGACTTCGAACTCAGTACCTTTTAAATCTTCAGCATTTATTTCAACACCTTCAGATAAAACAATCATTTTATCGACAAATCCTTTATATGTGATTACAAAGTCCTCAAAGAGATTTTTATCCTTCTCTTCTTGCTGAATATTCTTAGCACTCTTGATATTATCAAGAATTTCAGACCTTTCTAAAGTATTCTCGTCTTTATCAAGATAGGACGTAAAACCATCCAAAACATCCTTAAAGACAAATTCTGAAGGATCTTTTGAAACAGGTTCATTTTCTTTATCAGCTATTAATCGAATGCCATCAAACGGAATATTAAGATAATCTAAGTATAACATCTCCATTAAATGCCGAGTAGACATATTTGTTTGTCCAGAATTCAGCGTAAGCATTCTGTACAAAATATTGAGTTTATTGATCCCTACGTAAATTTCAAGCCGCAATGTGTTCGCAAGAAAAGATTCAAGATCTTTCTTTGCCTGATCACTAATTTCATCTTTTTTCTCTATTCGTTGTATTAGATCATCGTGAAGTTTAATGAAAATATGAGTTCTCTGCTTACCATCCAATATGAGCAGTTTTGAATCGCGGAATGCCGTGCCAACGAGCGTAGTATTATCTTCGAATGTTGTATAATCAAAATCATTAGAAATCAACTCTCTTTGAATTGCTAGAACCAGAGGAGGAATGGAGCATCCAATTGTTATGTCCTCTCGCAGCAATCTAGATATTTGGCCGTTAATTACTTTCTTACGTTGAAATTCATTTTCATTCAATATTTGTCTAGCAATATCAAGGTACTCTTGCATTGATACCTGAACAAGGACATTAACAGCTTGAATCCGATGATCCAAAAGCTTACCTAAATATTCCATATTTTATGTTTATTCGTAAATATTTTAATTTTCTGTCTCAATTTTATTGCTCTATTTGTTTCATCACTAAGATGTAGCGTCGACATCGACCTTATAGACTGAAAGGCTCAATGAAATGACGATCTGTCAATTCAGATTTGTTCTGAAGATTGATATCGGCTGTAACCAGTGCGACAATAGTGGGACGTTCATATTTTTGATGTAGGAGCATTAAATGAAATATTAAGTTAATTTAAGTTTACCAAATTACAATAAATTTATATTTCATTCTTGATTTCCGGATAAATTTTGAAATACTTTTCAATGGTATCTATTAAATCAGAAACCGCGACAAAATTATTATAACAATACCAACCCTTGTCGAAAATATCCACCTTATCTTTATGTAAATATTATGCGCCATTTAGCCGTTTGAATTCTTCCACACCCGAGAGCATATGATCAATAAATTTCTTCGCAATTCCGGAAGTAGATTCTTTAGAAAACTGCAAAAGTCGATTTAGTGCGGTCACTCCAAAACTAAATTGTATTGATTGCGGATCTAAATACATTTCGGGTTCTGGTGAGATACAATAATTATGTGGAGAAGGGATATACTTATCTCGATGACTATTTATCAATTCTGCAAAAGAATCTTTGGGATTATTCAACGCCCAATAAACAGTTGAAGCAAAAAGGTCGGCCATTTGTAAACCAGGTACATGTTTCGACTTTGAAAATTGTACAGGTTCACTTAAAGAAAAATTTATAGCTGTCTGACCATATCCAAATGGGTCATGATAGGCAATTTCTGAATTGAACCGGTGATATAATGCGTTGTTCGCTACGGCCTCTCTCAAAGGCTTTGATTCGTCGATCACCACAGCGAGCGCACCTTTCTCCATGCTCCATATACATAATAAGCTATGTAAAGCCGTTTGGGCAAGATCTAATATCCAGTAAGAGAATTCTCCATCCGTTGATATTTCATCGATTATTGCCTCCCTATGGAGAACAGTAAATTGTGCCATCATCGATACAAGATCATTTGGGGTTTTCTTTGTCTTTAAGAAATCAAATAAGCCGTTAGGGTCATTTCCTCTAAGTAATTCCTGGAAAGTCCAAAAAAGATCCTCGGCTTTCTTCTCGCTCGATTCAAATGCCACAAACGCTAGGCTTGCTATGAACCGATGAAACTGCATTCTGTAAAATGGTATATTATTATCGGAAATGGTTGGCTCAAACACGTACTCAAAGTATTTGCATGCGAGAGCATATTTTTTATGATGATGAACGATCCTTACTTTATCTGCAAAATTAGCATATAATTCGACGATAGCTTTCCTACCATTGTTAGTTTTAACCCAGTTTGCGCCTTTTGGCTCCCCCTGTAGCCTATATTTTGCCCTTACAGAACTTATGAATTCCTTTGCCTGTATATCTTCGATATTAAGAGCTGCGTATACGAAATATGGTTGGTTTTCTTCTAGTAAATTGTATCCGGTATAGCCGGCCTCATCACAATATATAGGCATAGAGATTGATATTAGCGATTTTAAAAACACAAAGGTCAAAAATATGAGCATTTCCAACATCTCCAGCTAACAGTTGTATTCCATATTAGCTTTTGAAATATTATTAAAAATTCCAGTTAGCCGAGAATTTCCATCTTCAAATATAAATTCTTTGATTTCAAAATCATACAACTTTCCTGCTTTGTTCATTTCTACATTCCACCAACTTTGGTAAACAGGTAAATGATCTAAAAAACCATTTGAAGAGGTAAATAAATTGATCTTAAATTGCCGCTTGTCTTTAGTATCAGAATGGGTTTTCTGCGCAAAGGTAACATGGCGGTCGAGAGAATATTGGCTAACCCAGTTTATGCGGGGTTGAACTATGCCAAAGCATTCAAAGAGTATCCGGGAGGACTATTTCCGGCATTAAATGAAAGGATAATAGACTTCGCTACCAGGCAAGCGGCCCAGTCGAAAAAGATTCGGGTAGAAAAACCAAGAACCTCATTATATGAAAACCTGCAATTAAGAGGTGTTTTGAAGTGCCATTGTGGAAATCCTATTTCAGGTACTCCGTCGCGTGGCCGGCACGGTGGCTTGTTTTATTACTACAAATATAAACACAGCGGCCATAATAATATTAGCGCACCGAAATCACATGAACAGTTATTAGGTGCATGGCGCTTAATGAGCGTACCTCAGAAAATCATGAAAGTTATGTTTGACAATACTGAAGCATTGATTGAAAAAGAATTAAGTGAAACCAAGAAAAAGATACAGATTAAAAAAGTTGAACTTGAAAAGGAGCAAGCTAAAATGATCTCATTAGAAGATAAATTCATTGAAAATGAAATAAGTCGAGATACTTATGAGAGATGGAATACTACTACATCCAACAACATTAGAGATATAAATGCGGCTATCGAACAGTACAACATAGATCCAAACAAGGCATGGAAGATTCTAAATAAAAATATTGAACTGATAACTGATATGGGGTATGTCTACGAAAACATTGATATTTTAGAGAAGAGAGATCTCGTAAAGATCGTGTTCGACAGCAATTTGTACTATGAAAACGGTGTCTATCGAACCCCTACAATGTTAAACGTTTTTGCTTATAACGAGCTGGAAATGAAGGAGGAAAACTGCCTCGTATATAAAAAAAAGGGATGATTTTTCAGTCATCCCTTTCAGCGGAGAGTGGGGGATTCGAACCCGCGGACCCTTTGACAAGTCAACAGTTTTCAAGACTGCCGCAATCGACCACTCTGCCAACTCTCCGGCGCAAAAGTACAAATATGTACCAATTTCACAAACAAGAATCGGTCTCCATGCCTTACCTACGCTGATTATTAAGCTATTTAAATTTGTTTTCTGGTACTTTATCCGCTAAAGGTAATATTTTGCACTACTCAACATCGGCACATGTTTTGAAGAACGAGTAGGTATATCTTTGCTCAAAATAAAAAGACCTTAAACTGAAACTACATGACTAACATTATTCATAAAAACCCGAAAAGACTTTTTGATCCCACGCCATTCGCTTTCTCACATTCCACAAGTACTCCTGATAATGGAAGATATATTTTTATATCTGGGCAAAGTGGGGGCGAGGACTTAGAGCATACTCTCTCAAATGATTTTAGAAGACAAGTTCAATTCGCATTATTAAACTTAGAAATAGTGCTCCAGGAGTACAAACTAAAAGCTGATGATGTCCTTAAAATTACCATATTAATTGTTGACCATGATCAGGAAAAACTTAAGATTTGGACAGAGGAAATGCATAAAGTATGGACGAATAATAAATTCCCTGCAAGTACTTTAATTCCAGTTCCAAGACTAGCTTTAGATGGCATGCTGATAGAAGTTGACGCTATCGCATTTATGCCATCTTAAACTGCGGTCTATAAATATTTTACTTCCCAGCTATATACTCCTGGTTCTACATTAGCGATTTTCCAGAATTTGCCTTCTGGGATCGCTTTAATTGTCCGACCATTTTTTAGTATGCGGTCATTTGCCATTCGTCTTGGCAAGTATACTATTCCTGTTGAGTTTGGCGGGGTTGTGGTTTGTAGAAGAAACTGGTCTGGGGTATTTGTAAATGCAACTTCTACCTTTCCCCGTAAGGTAGACAGTTGTAATTCTGCTGTGTTAAGCGTGCCAGGCTGAGGCTTGATCTGTATGGAGCCAAAAGCAGGAGATAAAGGTTCAACTCCCATTAATTTTCTCACAATGATGTTTGCGGGTGCTGCACCCCAGGCATGGTTCCAGTCCTGGTTCTTCTTATATTCGGTATCCCAGGCTTCAGTTGTCATCGTAGCGCCGCTTCGCAACATATTGTACCAGCTGCGTTTGTCTGTTGCAGTTAAAAGCTTTAATGCATATTGGGCTTCATGGTTATCATAAAGGCCATCTAGCAGAAACTGAGCTCCATATACACTACAAGCCATACCTCTGGAGCGGATATGATCTAGTACGCGTGATTTATTGTTTTCGGGTACCAGGTTAAAGGCAAGTGCAAACATATTGGCGTGAAGGGAGCTGTGGGAGGTCTCTTCTCCATCTTTAATAATTCCTGTTTCGGGGTCAATAAATGCACGTTGGAATGCCAATTTTACTTTGGCTGCCTGGGTAGCAAAGAAATTGGCATCTTTTGTCTCGCCCAGTTTTCGCGCGATCTTTTCTGCACTGATCAAGGCCTGGTAATGAAAAGCATTCACAACTGAATTGTAAGCGGTAAACACAAAACCATCCGTTTCGCCAGGGGCATCTTTGGGGATGCTAAAACCTCCCTTTTGTGGCCAGTCTACGATATCCTCCAGAATGGAATGTCCGTTGAAATTTTCAAGATAAATGGATTTGGTAAATGCGCTGTCCTGTTTCCCCGTTTTCGTACTGATCAGTCCATCGGTTCGTCCCAGTGGAAGTAACAATTTTGCCTTCAATTGCGGATAAATTACTTTAACGGCACGGATGTCGCCAGAGTACAGGTAATCGTTCCATCCAATCAATAGGTTTTGTAGCGACCATTCTGTAGGCCAGGTAGCATGGTAGATCAAATAGGCCAGGGATCTTTTGACCATGTTAAATTCTGCATCAACGGCATAATGGGATAGCTGATTGATGAGTACATCGGCTTCATAAGGTATCCGTTCCCGGTCGCCATCCACATACAATCCGGTAAAGGAAGTGGCTTTAATGGTATGCTTAGAAAGCGCCCAGACCTGATTTAACAGCGTGTCTGAGGATTTAAATGAGGAAGCATCATCATCAAAAGGATAATTAACTGCATTGCGCCATACGCTGTCGATCCTGATGTTTTTGTTTGCTTCTATTTCAGCATACCGGAAAGGCAAAACCTCGCCAATATATTCGGGCATAAGAATGGCTTTAGGCCCTGTATTTTGTTTATCAGGGTTAAACTTTGGTTCGTAATTATGTGTGCCCGACTTTAGTGGAATCGTTAACAAGCGATAACGGATATGGCCTTTCGGTGCTCTATCAACCTGGCCAGTTGCTGTAATGGCTTCGCCAATATGCACACGGAGGGTATCTGTTCCTGTTGAAGAGGAAGCTTTGATACGGAATTGTCCGAATGCAGCTTTACCAAAGTCGTACCGGATGTTGTTATTGTTTAGCTGACTATTCCCGCTAGGTAGCTGTTCCCATTTGGTTAATGCATGAAAGGCAGTTTGATCCTGTTTTAGCTCAGCACCAGTGGTAAATGCTGTCGGCTTTGAAAAAGCACTGGCCATCGACTTATTGTTCCAGACCATCACTTTCCAATAGTAAGTACTATTGGCTTTCAGCTTATTGCCTTTGTATGGAATGCCAGGCTGCCATTTTTCGCTTACTTTGCCTGAGTCCCAGGCATCACCCATATTTGCAGAAAGGTTCTCAGGCGTCGAAGAAACTAGTATGCGGTATGCCGTTTGCTGGCTGCCCTGGCTAAGATCGTTCATTACCCAGGTAAAATATGGATGCTGATTGGCAGTAAGCACAATTGGATAGGGGCGGCCCAATGGGCTCTCAGACAAAAGCAGATCTACACGTAATGCAGATGGTGCTTTTAAAGATTGAGGGCTTGCTTTTACCGCCCAAATTGCAAGTAAAACAGTTAAAAAGTATTTCGCTGGTGCTGAGGATAAACAGTTCATCTACATTTTAATTTCTAGGGTCAATCAATTTTGGAAGCCATACCCTGAAGCGTGAAGCCTCAGTGTTGGTGTTTCCGGCAGAAGCATAATCACACAATAATACAGAAATAGGTTCATTTGGTCCTTCCTTATGGGATTCAGTTTTAAACATAGTTTTGAATTTCATCCAAAAACCCTCGCTGCTCGTGCCCACAGGCTGTAGGTCTACAAAACCATCTTTATCTGCGATTGGCGTAAGGGCGTCATCTATATTGGGTCCGCCCAGGCGCAGATCTCTGGCTAGGGTAATCGGGCCACGAACAATGGCAAAATGTTCTGATTTTTCACCCATGTAAATGAGCTTTCCCTGCATATCCAATTCAAGACTGATGACATCTGTGTTGGTCCAGGTCCGGGTAATTTCCATATACCTACCCGGAACAATACCCTCGATAGTTTTGCCGTTGACCAGTATCCGGCTTTGTTTGCTCCAGGCCGGAATGCGGATACCCAGTGCAAATGATTCTGACTTCTTTAGGTTTAATTTTAAATTTACTTTGCCCGAAACAGGGTAATCTGTTTGCTGGATCAGTTCGACAGCTTGCCCTTTAGGCGTACGAAGTTGATAAGTACCCGGCATAAAGAAATTAACTTGCAGACCAGTAGCGCTGCTCATTACTGCGGTGAGTGGTAAGGTAAACAGCCCTCTCGGTCCGCTTGCTACGCAACAGTTTAAGCCCATGTCGCATTGCTCTCCGCCCTCCAGTCTATGACCTGCCAGCGGACTGTACTTAGCCCAGTCGCTTCCATCAGGTTTCATTGCGCCCAAAAGTGCATTGTAAAAGGTCTGTTCAATGGCATCTGCATATTTCGAATCTGCTGTAAGCTTAAGCAGCTGCTGGCTTAGCTTGATCCAGGTAGCCGTTACACAGGTTTCCTGATAGTGATTGATCGGTAGGGCCTGGGCATCTTTGCCGCCAAACCAGCACTCCACGCTAGAGCCTGATCCGGCAATGTTAATCTCAGTTTTTTGGATGTTCGCCCATGTTTTTTCAACGGCTGCTTTATATTCCGGTTTGGCTGTTAAGCGGTACAATTCTAGCAAACCTTCGTAGCAGGACATCATTTCGTAGGCTTTCTGACCTTGTTCCCAACCAAACCAATGTGTTGGTTTTGGAAATCGTTTTGCCACATCGGTATCCGATTTGGCGATCAGCATGGGGCCGCCTTCTGATTCCCATTGTCTTACAATCTCTTCTGCAAAATCCAGGTAACGTTTTTCTCCAGTGCGGCTGTACAAAAGGCAAATGGGTTCCAATATAGAAGTTGCCGCCATGCCACGATGGTTGCCTTTTTTTACAATGCTGACCTTACGGTCGCCCAGCTCTTTGATCAAATGATCTGCCAATGCGCTTGCCGCTTTTAAAGTTTTAGCATCATGGGTTAAGTCATAATAGGACAGCAGGCCTAATAGGCAATATTTCCTGCCCCAGATGTCCCATTGCTCTAATTGTGCCTTTTCGGTATAGTTACCAATGTATCCATCTGAGCTTTGAGTAGCCATGAGTTTCGCTACAGATTGATCCAGTATGGCTTTAAGTTGGGGCTCCGGACGATATTTGTAAGCCAGAACGGCCGAAGTAAACCATTTTCCCCAGAATTCGGATTGCCAGCATCGGGTTTCCGTGCGGTTTTTGAAAGGTTCAATTAAACGGTCCGCGTTTTGGGCGAGTATACGGTTTGTATAGGCATTACCAAATTCTTGACCCGCAAAGCCTTGTATCTGCGCTGAAATGGCTGGCTTTAGCTGATCTTGAATTAAGCCGGGTTTTTGTGCGGTACTGCTGACCCAGGAGATCAGCAGTACGGCAATCAGCTTAGCGCTGTTATATTTAGAATAATATGCCATATGATTTTAAAGATTAAATGATGGATTAACTTCTTGAAATTTCCTGCCAGTAGGTTCCCATCCAGATTAATTTTAGGGTTGAGCGGGAAGTGGTCGTAAAATCAGTACTGCCCGAGAGTTTGATGTTTGTATTGTTTGCAATTGTGGTTAATGAGTTACTGAAAGTGAGCAGTAGTTCCCGGAATAATTGTCCGCCAGTAATATTTGTTACCGTTGTGGCCGCAGTGTTGTTGAAATTCAGAATCTGTGCGGCTTGTAGTGTGCCAGCTCCCATTCCGCAAGATACCACAGCTGCATTATTGCCTACAGATAAGCGTCCTCCGGCTGCGGTAGTTAAAAATGCAGTAAGGGCTGATTCTGAAATATAAGTTGCAGGGGCCTGGTTAAATATAGGATCTTCGAGACTGAGCCTGTTGCTGGCTACATTGGTACCGTAAGCATCGATAAAAGTACCGCTGGTTGCGCCATAGGTTCTCACCGTTCTGACTACCGGTCTGCGGATAACCAATCCTTGTGTTAGTGCTTTGTTAAATACGATGCCATTGCCCAGATTATTGAACAGCGGACTATCAAATTCGACGCCTACACCATCTTTAATGTGGACGGCATAACTGTCATAACTTCCATCTTCAATTCTGCCACCTCCGGTGAAATAAGTGTTCGTGAATTTAATATTTCTTGGCAGATCGTTGGCCCCATCAGAATCAATCAGGATTGCATTGAGCCTGGAGCCTTCAAATTGCTGGCCGGTAGAGACCAGGTTATAAGTTCCGCCATCCAACCACATGTTGTGCTGATCAGACAGGCTGACCTGTCCACCTACAAAATTAAGCGGGCCTATGGTGCCTACAGTTGAACTTCTCCTGCCAATTCTGATTCCATATCCACATTTGTAGACATTTACATTGCTATAGATTTTCATGTTGATTTGGCCATCAGATTGGTTAGATGTGATATTTAGACCGATACCTGTCCAACTGCCATTTCCTGAGGCTTGTCCCCGGATCAATCCATTTTGATGTTCTGTTTCCCAGGTGGTCACTTCGGATATGCCATTTCCGATGGGGTTATTGATCTGAACAGTATAGTTTTTAAATAAAATCTGCCCCTGGCAAGCCTCTAGGTAAATCACATTGGTGGTTTTGTTGCCACCCATAAAATTAACATTTTCGAAATCGATTTGTCCACCCATAGTTGCAGGGCTAGTTATAGAAAAGAAACCAATGCATTCGATTAGGTTAGCTGTTTCGTTGTTGACATGCACAAAGCCTGCACCCTGAGGCTCCAGGTCGCCAGTTGCTATTCCGCCCGCTTGTCCAGTGATTTTTACCCGTCCTGGTTTAGACTGGTAGCCCGGATTTTTCAGACTGTCTTTATACAAATAAAGCGTATGGGTAAGGTATTTTTTGCCCCCCATTAGCTTAATTTCTGTACCGCTTTTGGAGCAGTAGTTTAAAGCATTTTGTATGGCTTGTGTATCATCTGTTCCAGTTTTGTTGATATAGTTGTAATCGCCTTTGGCACCAAACATCTCAAGGGTAACAAAGGTGGAAGCTCTTTTGTACCTTCTTAAACCACTGACAATCACCATGGAGCTGTCATCAGCGGTACTGGTATCATTTGCATCGTACTGAAATGTTCCGGACCTCAGGCCATCGTTAATGTATACGATATCGTGGTTATCGGCTACGCCAGTTCTAAGTTGTGCTATGGTTAGATATGGAACATGATTGAGGGTGTCGGTTAAGCTTTCTGGCTGTAATTCGGCCATTTTTTGGCATGAGCTTAGCCCGGCTATCAATAAGATAGCCATTAATATGTTATATTTCATGGGTCTATTTAGCTAATAGGGTTAATATTTGACGTTTGGCTTTTAAACGTTCTGTTAGTTTAGGCAGACTTATTTTTTGTACACTTACTTTTTCCTCAATCGCTAATGCAGCAGCTATTCCAGCACTTTCGCCCATCACCATCCAGGCCGGTTCGACCCTTAAAGATGAAAAAGCTACATGCGAGGAAGAGATGCATACGGGTACCAGCAGGTTTGTACATTCAGTGGTTTTTGGCGTAATGATCCGGTATGGAATCTGGTAAGCAATGCCTCGACCTTCGATACGTGTTTTGGCAGGGAAGATGGTTCCTTCATTGATGAAGCCACCGCCTGGAGTTAAAATACGTTGGCAGTCGTGCGAATCAATAGGGAAGGAGCCTATACCAATGGCATCGGGCTTTTCTTTGGTTTCCAATATATCTTTCTGCGTTAGGAAATACTCGCCAACCATGCGTCTGGCTTCTCTCACATACAGCACCGGTGGAAAATGGCCGTACTTAGCAAATTCATCTTTTGCATAGCCCAGGTTTTTCATCCGTTCCCTTACGGCTTCTGGAACCGCAGGATCGGTCATCAGAAAATAGAGCAGACCTTCGGTATAATCGCGATGATGTTTCCATATTTCTTGTCTGCGTTTTGGGTTTGCATCCGGGTAATCCCAGTTTTCGCCCACTAAACCTGTAGATAGCTGTGCCCCGATACCATTATTGCCATCTAGCTTATTTCCTGGAATCGGATAAAGGTCGAAAGGGATACCGGTTTTGGGTGCTGCTTTATAAAAGCGTCTGAATAGTTCGTATTGATCAGGTTTGTAACCAACAGGTTTTTTAAAGGGAACCCGGTTTGCTGGATCTTCAGATAGACATAGGCGGAAGCTGTAAGTCATAATCCGATGATCGCCTTGTCCTTCTGGTGTAACTGCTGTTCCGGTGATTAAAGGCAATGGTTTTTTATCCTGATCTGATGAAATTACACCTACTGCTTTCTTCTGGTAAACGGCACCGGCAAAAGATTCGCCGAACTCATCCCGGCCTTCACGGCCTACCTTGTAAGTAACCCCTGCGGCCGCCATTAGGTCGCCCTCATAACTGGCATCGATGAACATTTTTCCTGAAAACGTTTTGCCCGATCTCATTTTGAGGCTTTGGATTGCCTTGTCGTTTAATTTTGCAGACTTTAAGGTTTCGTTAAGCACAACCTCAACACCTGCTTCTTTTAACATGGTATGGAAAACAAGCTCTGCCACATGGGGCTCATAGGTCCAGAATTTAGTGTCTTTTTCATCAACCCGATAATTGAGCTTTACGCCTCTTTTTGCGTAAACTGCTTCTACACGCTTGTGAAATTCTTCGAAAAGACCGCCTAAGGTTTCTCTGAACATCTGGTTGGAATCACTAAAGCCAAGGCCACCGCTCATCATACCACCGGCAATAGGCAGTGGTTCGATCATGACAACGGATTTCCCTTCGCGGGCGGCCGCTACAGCTGCAGTAATGCCCGCAGGTGTAGCGCCGTAAACCAGCACATCATATTCCTTTTTGGGCTTCCAGGAAGTAAAAAGGAACAGGATAAAAATAGCTATATATGTGTACCTCATTTTTAATTCAATTAATGGTTTGCAGACTAGTATCCCTGGTTTTGAGGGAGTAAAAGCGGGTTAAGGTTGATCTCGCGGTAAGGGACAGGGAACAATTTTCTGTCGGCCGTGATGCTCATGTTAGAAAGCCTTGGATCAATAGAGAGGTATTTGGTTTTGAAGGCTTGCATGGTGGCCACTTCTTTACCCCATCGGATCAGGTCGTGCCAGCGATGACCTTCAAAGCAAAGCTCAAGTCTGCGTTCTTTTTCTATAGCCAACTGTGTATCTGCTTTTGACAGGCCGGAAAGTGCAGGTAGATTTGCCCTTACCCGGGTTTTGCTGACATAGGTTAAGGCGTCACTTGTTTTGTCGTTCTGGTTGAGCGCTTCGGCATACATCAGTAAAACATCGGCATAACGGAGCACAGGCCAGTCGGTCTCGCCTTCATTTAAAATCGGCACACTGTATACAAATTTCTTTGCCCAATAAAAGATCTTAGGATTGGTTCCATCTTTAAATACACCCAGATAAGCTGTTTTACGCAAATCTGTGCTTTCGAAGGCATCATACAGATCCTGTGTGCCGGTATTGTTACTGTTAGCTCCTAAGGCAACAATTGAGGTTCCTGATTTTTGTGGTGCAAATGCGTAGGCAAACGAATTGCCCAGACCTACACCACCAGAAATGTACTGCACAGAGAAAATAGCTTCCGAGTTATTGTCATTTCCGAGCCCGAAAAGCTTAGCTAAATTTGGTTCGAAGGTATAAGCCGGAATAACTTGTTCGAGTATGGCTTCCGCTTCAGGCCATTTCTTCTGTTGCAGATAAACCTTGCCCAGTAAGGCTTTAGCTGCGCCACTCGTAGCACGACCTACATTTACCCCTGTAAATTTAGGGGGCAGCAGGGTTTGTGCATCTTTAAGGTCTTTTTCTATTTGCAGGTATACCTCATTGGCCGGACTTCGTTTATAAGTATAGGCTTCTTCTTCTGTTTTTAGTTCTTTTAAGACAAGGGGAGCATCACCATAGAATCTGACCATATTGAAATACATCAGGGCACGTAAAAATTTAGCTTCGCCGATGTATTGGTCTTTAAGCGCTGCGGTAATGGTGATATTTTCTATGCGATCAAGAATAATATTTGTGGCTGCTATGGTGCGATAGGACTGGTTCCATGGGCCTGAAACTCCGCCAGTAGAACGATAGGTCAACCAATCGAACTCACCATAGCTGCCTTCATTTTCTGAAAACACCTGTGTATTATCGGAAGGCAGTTCGGCATAGATCCAGTAAGCATTGTAAATTTCCCTAAGGTTACCATAAGCTCCGGTTAGCACGGAACGGATATCGGCCTCAGTTTTATAATAATTGCCAACATCAATTACATGCTCTGGGGTAAGGTCTACGAAACCTTTTCCGCAACCTCCAGTTATGATGATCATCCCTGCCAGGAGGGTTTTATATATTTTAGAAAGATAACGATCCATAATTTTAATTTAAAAGAGATTTGAAAAATGGTTAAAAACCTACATTGACCCCGAAAATAAAGACCCGGTTAGCGGGATATGTTCCCTGATCTACACCCGGTCGGTACACCGCATCATCGGTAACACTGGTAACACTGGTTTCGGGATTGTACCAGTTGTATTTGGTGAATGTGAGTAGATTTTGGCCAGTAGCGTAGAAGCGGACGGTCTGCATTTTAATGCTTTTCAATAAACCGGCCGGAAGCCTATAGCCGATGGTAAGGTTACGGATGCGTAAAAATGAGGCATCTGAAACGGCTTTATTGGTTAAGTTGTTTAATGGTGTTACTCCTGAAGCTAATGGCGCCGGATATTCAACATCTCTGTCTGGATTCTGGCTGTCGAACATATTGTTAAAATAAGTAGGACTTGAATTGACATTGTGCACGCCAAATTGGTGACGGATATTGCCATTGATGACGTTTACGCCTTGAACGCCCTGTACGATGAGCGAGAGGTCGAAGTTTTTATATTGAAAAGTACTGGATAAGCCGTAAACGAAATCTGGAAAACCATGTCCAACGACAGCCATATCCTGCTCGTCAATTTTGCCATCGTTGTTTTGATCTTTAATGATCCAGTCGCCCACTTTATTGCCGGTAACCCATTGCGGGTATTTACCCAGGTCTGCCGTGTTTTTAAATATGCCTTCCACCTGGTAGCCGCGCATCAAGCCCAGCGGATCACCAACTCTAACCTGGAATACATTGTCCCAACCAAAAATAGCTGCCTTTGCTGGAAGTGAGGAAGGGCCACCCAGGTCATCAACCTTGGTGCGGTTGGCCGAAACATTGGCATCTAAAGTCCATTTTACTGCGCCCAGATTGAAATTGGCTTTTCCGCTAATTTCAAATCCGCGATTGCTTAGTCTACCAAGATTGGTGCGGAAAGAGGTGGCATAGCCGATTATACTTGGCAGGTCTTTTTTAAACAACATGCCTTCTGTATGGCGTGAGTAATAATCAATGGAAAGGCTGTATTTATCGTTTAGAAAACCTGCTTCCAATCCTAGATCTGCCTGACGGTTCTTTTCCCAGGTAAGGTTGTAATTGGCAAAGCCGGATTGTGCCGAGCCATAGCTGCGTTGTGAGCCTAAGCTGTAATCGCGACTGATGATGTTGTTAGACCAGGTAAAGTCGCCAATATTGGCATTCCCTGTTTCTCCATAACTCGCACGGATCTTTAGTTCATTCAGCACATTTTTTAGGGGCTGCATAAAGCTTTCCTGACTGATGCGCCATGCACCTGAGACAGATGGGAATACTGCAAAGCGTTTGTTTGGACCAAAGCGGGAGGAACCATCCTGACGTAGCGCTGCTGATAAGATGTACTTGCCTTTGTAATCGTAGTTTATCCTTCCACCCAGGGATAAGAATGAATTCTGACTATAGGCGAGCGAACCTACAAGATCTGAAGAGGCCAACGGGTTTTCGAGCAAATCTGTGGTATAGGTGCCTGATCTTCCGTTTACACCAGTTGATTTTGCGTGGTACTTTTGTAGGGAGTAGAGTAGTAGGGCACTTAGATTATGGTTGTCCCCAAAAGTTTTATTATAGGATATGGTGTTCTCCCAAAGCCAGTCTAGCACGGTAGACTGCGATTCTGAGGAGTAAATTTGAGTCATTATTGGGTTGCTCGCACTGGCGGCAGGTGCACTTCCATTGGCTAAGGTAGCCGGAATGTAAGCATACTGATCGTTCACGTTGAGCGTTGCCCCGATAGCTGTTTTGAATTTTAAGTCTTTAATCGGTTCGTATTCAATGAAGTTATTGCCCAGAATACGGTATTCCCTTAGTCGGTTTTTATATAATTCGAGCACGCCCAAAGGGTTATAAAGTGCTGCTTGAAAAAACACGCCATTTGCAGAGTTTTTAAGGCCGCGGTATCCTTGCGCATAATCGCCATCAGCGGCATAAACCGGGACAACAGGAGGCATCAATACGGCAGAGTGGATTGGACTTGGAAGCGCTCTGGCTCCGGTGGTTTCGCTAGCTGAGGCTTCACTAAATTGGCCACCTGCAGGCTGTCTGAACTGCTGAGAGAAGGAGGGTGCCATGGAAATGCCTATTCTTAATTTCGGACTGAGGTCTGCATCCATATTAAAACGGATATTGTAACGGTCGTAAGTAGTTCCGATCATTGTTCCGTCTTGTTTGAAATAGCCACCTGAAATAGAATATCTAGCCTTTTCTGAACCACCTCGTGCTGAGATTTGAAAATCAGAGATTGGCGCTTGTCTAAATATTACATCCTGCCAGTCTATATCCGGCAGGCTCTGCGGATCGGTATCAAAAATTGTTGGATAAGTGATGTTTCTCATCCGCGCTGCGTATTTTGCATATTCAATGTACTGGTCGCGGCTAAGCAGGTCTACTTTTTTTGCAACATTTTGTACACCAGTATAGGCAGATACGTTAAAGCTAGTTTTGCCGGCTTTACCACGTTTAGTTGTCACGATAACCACACCATTTGCAGCCCTTGAGCCATAAATTGCTGCAGAAGCTGCATCTTTTAAAATGTCTATGGATTCAATATCAGCAGGGTTGATCAGGTTAAACTGGGTTGACTCCTGTAAAGGATAGCCGTCGACCACATAAAGCGGGTCACTGTCTGTTCCTAAAGAGCCTATTCCCCTGATTCTTATCGTTGGTGCTTCGCCTGGGTAGCCTCCCCGGCCAGACTGAACCTGTACTCCGGAAACAAGACCTGCCAGCGCTTCGCCAGGTGTAGAAACAGGTTGTATGCCGATAAATTTACCTTCGACCCTTGAAATGGCTGTGGAGACTTTCTTTTTGGATTGTTCTCCATACCCAATTACGAGTACTTCTTCCAATGCATTTTTCTGCTCTCTTAATAGGACATTTATGTTTTTGCTGTCTTTTACCTGAATCTCATAAGGTGTGAAACCTACATAAGAGAACACCAGATAATCGTTTTGATCGGCGACAAGGATTTTGTAATTACCGTTGGCATCTGTTACGACCGTATTGGAAGTGTTTTTGGTTTTTACACTCACACCCGGTAGAGGAAGACCTTTTTCGTCGGTCACTTTTCCTGTTATAGGAATAGGGGCGCTGACCTGGATTTCTGCAATCGCGGCGTTTTTTTTTCTGATGACTACGGTTTGTCCATTTCTAAAAAGAATTTCGACATCGCGTTGCGAAAAGCATTTGTCTAATATCTCCTTTATGGAAGCTTGCCGCACGTTTATGGTAACTGGGCTGATCTCCTTTATCAATCCGGCATCGCATATAAAGTTATATCCGGTTTGTTTGGTGAGTAAGGAGAAGACTTCTTTTATAGGCGCGTTTTTTACATTCAGGCTAGCCCTTTGCGCATAGCTTGCGGCATTGACTTGTAAAAAAGCAATAAGCAAAAAAGCAATGGTCAGTTTCATTCGGAGTACCCATTTAGTTTTTTCTGTCTTGTAAAACCTGTTTATCGGGTATACAAGTGCCAGAAACCTTAGCGCACAGGAGGTTGTGTTCCTGGACGTAAGTTCAGTAAAATTTTCATACATTTGGTTAGGATTAATATTTGGTTGTCGTTCAATTGATTAGGTATCCTATAGCCTTTAAAAGCTAAATGAAGCCGGGAGTGGTCTAAACACTTCCGGTTTTCAGGATATTATAAGTACTTATTTAGCTATAACTTCGATCCTCCTTCCTTCGATTTTAAAATGGACTTTTTCGGTTAATTCTATATTTTCTAATAGACTTTCCAGGTCTTTATTGCGTGCGTAATTTCCTACAAAAGAAACATGATCCAGATTGCCTTTGAAAGTGATCTCTACGTTATACCATCTTGCAATCTTTTTCATGATGCTTTTGATGTTTTCATCGTTGAAAATGAAAAGTCCGTTTTTCCATGCGATGGCCTCTTCGGTATTGATTTCAGTAACGTTGATCTTGTTGTTGTTTAAAGTTGATTGTTGACCAGGTTTTAGAATGATGTTTTCTGCTTTATTTAGGCTTACAATGTTCACAGATCCTTCGAGAAGGGTGGTTGTAGTGCTTTGCTCATCTGCATAGCTGTTGATGTTGAAATGCGTGCCCAGTACTTTTACTTCTTGTTTGGCTGATTTTACGATGAAGGGGCTGGTCTTGTTTTTCGCGATTTCAAAATAAGCTTCTCCTATAAGCTCTACTTTACGTGTTTTTAGGCTGACAAAACTAGTTGGAAATGTGAGTGAAGAGGCGGCGTTGAGCCATACTTTAGAGCCATCTGGTAAAATTAATTGATATTGACCTCCTTTTGGCGTTTCTATGGTGTTATAACTGGTTTTTCCTGATGGGTTGGGTTTATCTGTCAATTGATACACCAGCATGCCTGTGGCGGTTTTTGTAATCTGTATTCCGGATTGTTCGGCAAGCTTCCCGTTTGTAGCATCCGTTAGTGAGATTTTTTGACCATTTGAAAGGGTAAGGAAAGCTTTATTGCCACCTGGCGTTATGGGGCTTGTTTTTGTGGTTTGAACGAGCTGGACAGGCCGAACTGCGGGATAAAAATAAAAGGCGAGACTAAGGCAGAGTAGGATCGAAGCGGCAACGGAAAGCTTTTTCCATAATGGAATGGAAGGTTTGTTGGTATTTGGTTTAATTGCTGCCCAATTTTGCTTGTGTGCAAGTTCGAGCTGTTCGTCAGAAAGACCATGCTCAGTTTCGGCATTAAAGTTATGCAACCAATTTTCAAGCATTGCTTTTTCTTCAGCTGTAGCCTGTCCCTGGTGGTATTTTAGTAATAATTCTCTGGCGTCTTTTTCCATGTTTATAGCGCTTTAATCTCTGACGATTATAGCAAAGACAGATCAGCATAGCCGAGTGGGTACTGTGATTGAAAAAAAATTATAAGATGTGGCAGAAATAGATTAGGATCCCAAGTTTAGTCCTTAGAATTTTGAGTGCTCTTTTCATGTGCGTCTCTACGGTTTGTTCTGATATCCCTAATTGCTGTGCGATTTCCCTGTTGCTTAGGTATTGATTTTTTCTCAGTTCGAATACTTCCCGCATTTTTGGTGGTAGTGCCGCGATTTCGCGTTCAATTAAGCTGGTAATGTCTTTTTCGCGGATTAAAAAATCGGCGGAGAGGGCATCTGAGTCTATCGCGTTTTGAAGAGAGGATATGTATTTGGTTTCGGATTGTTTGCGGGCAATCACATTCAATATCTTGTTTAATACTGATTTATAGAGGTAGCCAGGTAATGTAGTTTTAAGCTCGAAATCTTTCCTGTTTCTCCATAAGTGTACAAAAACCTCTTGTACAATGTCTTTCGCTTCTTCTGAGTTTTGTAGTTTTTTATACGCGTAAATGTAAAGTAAGCTATCGAAGCGTTTGAAAATTTCGCCAAATGCCAGCTCGTTATCAGCCTTGAGCAAGGTCATGAGTTCAAAATCGTCAAGATTGCTTATTAATTGCATTTAATACTATTTGGTTGGTTTGGTTTAAAAGGTACTGGGGTTTGGTTGGTTCTTAATGCCTTAAGCAATATTAAATAATTATTCTTTATTTTTCTTATATTTAGGTTCCGAGCGGTAAAAACATGCCGCGAAAAAAAATCAGATTATTTTCAGAACGTTTTCAGGCTTGCAGGATCCCTGTATCGTGGCTCTTTACATAGTCGTTATTGCTTCGCACCTGGTTCGTCTCTCGTTCGTCTTTGTTCGGTAAAAAGCCAATTGCAAGATGACTACCAGAGGAGCCGCAGTAAAGCCATATTAGTGAGTGCTATCCGGGCTGCGAAAGCGCCGCTGAAAATCTGAAAAAAAATATTTTGCCTAATTGTATTGAGGTAGATGTTTAAATATGTTTTGTATTAAATTTTGGGGCAAGTACTCTACAAATATTTGGGTGGCAATTTGTTTTAATGGCTTTGCTCCAGGCTTTCCAGACTTCAGATGAGTTGCTATTGATGATTATATTTTTACTATATGGCTTATTGGTATTGGGCATAATAAAATCTCAACATAATAAGAAAGCGGGAATGATCTCCGACCACTCCCGCTTCATCTAAATTAACGCTCTCACATATATAGACGCTATTTGTGGCTAGATATTGTGTTACCTGATAAAATAATTAGAAATTCGTTATATCCGTAAGCATATAACTCTGGCCTATATGTTTATATTATATCTATATGCATATAATTATTTGTATATCATATTTTTTATATTTATTTGCATATAATTTTGCTATATTTATCTAATTAGATGTAAATGCATATAATGAAAGGATTAGCGTCATTTGTAAAAGAAAAAAGAAAGCTTGCTGGATTGACCCAGGAGGAGTTTGCTGAACGGGCCGGTGTAGCGCTCACGGTGATCCGTAAAATTGAACAGGGAAAAGAAACATTGAACCTTTCCAGTGTGAATCAGGTTTTGCTGATGTTCGGGAGCATACTTGCGCCAGTTAGTACAAGGGAAATAGAAATGGAGGCATCATGAGAAAAGGCTTGGTATGGTATAACAATAAGCTTGCTGGTGAGTTGACTGAAACTGATGAGGGTGAATACGAATTTGAGTATGATGAATCTTATATCTTGGCTTACCCAGATCAGTTTATTACTTTTTCTTTACCGGTAAGAAAAGAGAAATATGTCTCGAACAGACTTTTTCCTTTTTTTGAGGGTCTAATCCCTGAGGGATGGTTGCTTGATATAGCCACTAAAAACTGGAAGCTGAACCCGAATGACCGCATGGGATTGGTTCTGGCCTGTTGCGGGAATTGCATTGGGGCGGTAAGTGTTGAGCCTGTTAATCAAGAAGATGAATCGTAAATGTTTATATTGTTATAACGAACTGAAGGATGAAGTGGACTACCATGAAAAGTGTAGTCTTGAATTCTTTGGAACTAAGGTTCCTCCACTGATGGAGTATTCTCTAAAGGATATGGACAGACTTGCAAAAGATGTCGTTGAGCGTAGCGTGGCGATTCCTGGTGTACAACCTAAGTTATCACTTACACTGGTCAAACAGAGTTTGGATCGGGGGAGTGTTTCAAGACTTACCGTTGTTGGTGCATTGGGGGGGAACTATATATTCAAACCTCCTTCTATTCATTATAAGTGGATGCCTGAAAATGAACATGTAACCATGAGGATAGCAGAAGAATTCGGTATACCGGTAGTGATGTCATCGCTGATCCGGCTAGCTTCAGGTGAGCTTGGCTACATTACCAAAAGGATCGACCGTACTAAAGAAGGAGAAAAGATCCACATGTTGGATATGTTCCAGATCCTGGAAGCAGTAGATAAATACAAGAGTTCTATGGAAAAGGTCGGTAAGGCTATCGGCGACCATTCTGTAAATACGCAACTTGATAAATTGTATTACTTTGAGCTTGCACTTTTCTCTTTTGTATCGGGAAACAGCGATATGCATCTGAAAAATTTTTCCATGATCCTATCTCCCCAGGGTTGGATATTATCTCCCGCGTATGATCTATTAAATGTAACGCTGGCTAACCCTGCCGATAAGGAGGAGTTGGCACTGACTCTGGGAGCTAAAAAAAGAAAGATTGGCCGCCCCCAATTTGACGATCTTGCTGAGCGATTGGCTTTGACAATCAGACAACGGGACCGGGCCTACAATCGCCTACGAAAAAATCGGGATATAGCATTTGACTGGATAAGCAAGTCATTTTTGTCCAATGAGGCAAAGGAAGAATATCTTTCTATTCTGGACTCCCGTTACAGGCAATTGGGGCTGTTATAAATTACAAAAGCCACAACATCCATTGTGCCTGGAATCGCAAGATCCCAGGCTTTTTGTTTACTAGGATTTGCTACCTGCAAATAACCTGAGTCCATAGATGAATCAAAAGACGCTATTTATGGCTAGACATTGTCTGACCCAATAAAATATTGTTATTTTTATAAATGAAAAAAATTATCTACTTCCTGATAGGTATAGCTGCATTTGCTGCCTGTAAACAAAAAGACGCTGGAAATGGACAGGAGAACAAGAATTTCTCCAAGCTTTGCGACCAATATTATGAAGAAGGTTTGAAGTTATTTCCCCTAAACGCTACTTACGCGGGCGATGACAGATATAATGATCTCCTGCCTAACGACGGCTCTGTCCAGTTTATTCAGGAAACTAAAGATTATTATACCAAATATCTCGATAGTTTGAAAGGGTATGATCCTGAAAAACTTAACGAAAATGACAGGCTTTCCTATGATGTTTTAAAAGACGAGTTACAGGTTAGTTTGAATGGCTTGAAATATCATTTCGAATATTTGCCATTTAACCAGATGGTTTCTTTACCGCTGACTTTTGGGCAACTTGGATCTGGTACCGGCGCCCAACCTTTTAAAACGGTTAAAGATTATGACAACTGGCTAAAACGCGTATCTGCATTTTCTGTATGGGCCGATACTGCCATTGGTAACTTTAAAAAGGGAATACAAGCAGGAATCATACTCCCAAGCGCACTGGTTGTTAAAATGTACCCACAGATGTACAGTATGGTGGTAACCGATCCAAAAAAAAGTCTTTTTTATGACCCTATTACCAACTTTCCAAAAGACTTTTCAGCGGAAGATAAAAAACGATTTACCGAATCATATACTAAAGCTATCTTAAACGAAATCATCCCTTCTTATAAAAAAATGGGTGATTTTTTAAAGAATGATTATCTACCAAAAGCGAGAACAAGCTCTGGTTTTTCTGCTTTGCCAGATGGTAAAGCCATGTATGTTTACCTGGTTGGACAACAAACTACAACCACTAAATCACCGGAAGAAATTTACCAGACCGGCTTGAAAGAAGTGGCGCGGATCAAAAATCAAATGGATAGCATCAAGAATAAAGTTGGTTTCAAGGGAGATCTACATGCGTTCTTTGCGTCTATGCAGGTTGATCCTAAATTCACACCTTATAAAACGCCTAAACAAGTATTGGATGCTTTTGAGGGGATCCATAAACGCATGGAACCAAACCTGAAAAAGATGTTTAATCATGTTCCTAAAACGCCTTTTGAAATCAGACAGACCGAAGCTTTTAGGGCAGCATCTGCTAGTGCCGAATACGTTCAGGGCTCTGCAGATGGGAAAAGACCAGGTATTTTTTACGTGCCTATTCTTGACGCTACTAAGTTTAACATTACTTCCGGAATGGAATCTTTGTTTCTGCATGAGGCTATTCCGGGGCATCACTATCAAATCTCTTTGACCCAGGAAAATACCAGTTTACCAAAATTCCGAAGATTTGGCCTACACAATGCCTATGTAGAAGGCTGGGCGCTATATTGTGAGTCTCTGGGTAAGGAACTAGGCTTGTATGCAGATCCTTATCAGCATATGGGGGCATTGGGTGATGAAATGCATCGTGCCATTCGTTTAGTGGTTGATGTGGCCATTCATACCAAGAATATGAGCAGGGAGCAGGCCATTAAATATATGATGGACAATGAAGCTATTAATGAGCAGGGGGCAACTGCTGAAATTGAGCGGTATATGGGGATGCCTGCACAGGCTTTAGGCTACAAGATTGGTGCAATGAAAATCCGTGAGTTGCGTACTAGATATGAAAAGGAGCTAGGTAGCAAATTTGACCTGGCTGAATTCCATAATCAGGTGCTTAAAGATGGTTCGTTGCCTTTAAGTGTATTCGAAAGTAAAATGGATGCCTGGGCTAAAGAATTGTAGTAAAAATATCTCTATTTTTAGCTTCAAAAATTAACTTATAATTCAAAGTATCCTTAAAAAGTTTTACTGATGCCATTTTACGGCTGGAATAACTAAGTTAGCGGCTATTATTACCGCAGAAACAAAAAAGTAACAAACAAATCAGAATAAAATATATGAAAATATTAACGCTAATTTTCGCGCTAACTTTTGGGCTTACAGCATTTGGACAGGCTCAGAAAACAAAAATTTTATTAATTGGAACTGTTCATTTTGAAACCCCACATACAGATACATTTGAATTAAAAACGGACGATTTTTTAAGTGCTAAGCGACAAAGTGAATTAGAAGACTTAACTAATGCGCTATCTCAAACAAAAGCGACTAAAGTAATGATTGAAAGATCAGTTGAAAAGCAACGTTCCAGCGACAGTTTGTATAGTTCATATTTAACAGATCATTATAAACTTCCAGTTACGGAAAGAGAACAAATTGGCTTTAGGCTAGCTAAAAAATTAAAATTAAATCATGTAAATTGTGTTGACAAATTTTATGGAATGTCGCACGATAGCTTATTGGCTGCGACTGCAAAAGAAAATAATCAACTTTTTTTGCTGAAAGATTTAGGGACCAAGGCCAATTTAATGAAAAATGATTATGATAATCAATTGAAAAAAGGCACAATAACCGAAGTTTTAAAACACATAAATAAACCCGAGGAATTAAAGAAAAATTTATCACTTTATCTAAAGTTTATGGCAAAGGTTGGAGCTGGTAAAAATTTTGCAGGAGCAGAATATGTATCAGATTGGTATTTAAGAAATCTTGCTATTTATTCAAACATTGTAAATCAAGTTGAATCTTCGGACAAATATGTTGTTTTAATTTTTGGGCAAGGACACATTCCAATATTAAAACATCTTTTAGAAAACAATGATAACTTTGATGTTGTGGAACTTAAGAACGTATTGAAATAACATCATAAATATATTAAAAATGAAAATATTCGCATTTGCAGGAAGTAATTCTTCTACCTCTATTAACAAACAACTGGTAAAATTTGTATTGAAAAGTTTTGAAGGGAATGAAATTAATTTGATTGACCTTAACGATTATGCAATGCCTGTTTTTTCTGTAGATCTGGAAAAAAATGGATTCCCGGAAGCGGCACACTTATTTTTGAAAAATATCGAGGATTGTGATATGATCATATGCTCACTAGCAGAAAACAATCGCTCTTATAGTGTAGCATTCAAAAATACTTTCGACTGGGCTTCCCGGATTAATGTAAAAGTTTTCCAGAACAAACCGATGTTTCTGATGACTACTTCTCCAGGTGGGTTTGGCGGTGGAAATGTAATGGCTGAAGCGTCGAAGTTTTTTCCACAATTTGGAGCTGATATTAAAGAAGTCTTTTCATTGCCGAAGTTTTATGAGAATTTTGATGTCCATAATGGTGTTATAAATCAGGAATCACTGACTGAATTGAATACAAAAATCGAAAACTTCAAAATCCAGCTAGCAAAGCCGTAGGAGATAAGAAATTTTGATTATTTAATATGAGAAGATATCAAACGCACTAACATCGGAACAGCGATACTTAAAACATCAGGAGGTAAACGATTTTTGAGTAAAGAAATACCACGCATCTTTTGATTGTTAACTGTACTGATCGTAATCCCAAGTGCAGCGGCAATCTCCTTTGGTTTTTTACCTTCCTCAAAGGTCATCGAAATAACTTTTCGACATTGTTCGGGCAGGGTATCCACTGCGTCAAAAATCTGCCGGAGAACCTCGGCTCGCACAATGACCTGAAGGATGGTACCTTCATAGCCTTCTTCTTGTGCCAATAGATATTGTTGGTGTTTATCTTTAATTTGATTGCTCGAAAGATAATTGAGAGAGGAATTTTTAACGCTGGTATATAAAAAAGATTTAAGTTCTCTTATATCTTCTAGATTTTTCTGCTTTTGCCATACCCGAATGAATACTTCTTGTACAATATCTTCAGAATCCAGGGGATTTCCAGTGATTTTACTACTAAAAAAACAGAGCGGCTGGTAAAAATACTTGAAAAGAAGCTTAAACGCTTCCTGATCTCCATTTTTAAATGAAGACAGTACTTCTAATAGTTCTATATCCCGCATTCTTTTAACCTAGCATAAGCCCCTGAAACAAATATACCGTTTTTATAAACAATTGATAAATTAAACCGGAAAATTTATGGTTTAAAACGCAAAGAGACAGGGCGATACACTCGCAACCTGTCTCCATGCCATCTGATCAGAATTTTATTTTTGAAGTTTCCTGTATTTATCTGCCAGGGCCTTTTCGCCAGCCAATACGTATAGCCTGGTCAAAGTTCGGTAATTGTCATCATAGTCCATCACATCGGTATGTTCCTTGGGCAGGGATGCCAACAAGCCTGTTGCCGCAATCAGTGCTTTTTTATCTTTGCAAGATTGCATCATATATTGGACGTACTTGTAAATAAATTCGGTAGATTTTCCCAATGCCTGAATCCTGTTATAAAATTTCATGGCAGTGATCATCTCATTCCAGTTTCCTTTTAAGGCCAGGTTATGCACATCAAAGATTGCCTTGATGGCTTCTGTATGCTTAAACTTATCAATATCTTTTACATAGCCCAGTATGATGTTCTCTTTTTCGGGTTGGTTTTGCAGGATTAACTTATTGTCTTTTTCCACTGGAGTCACCAGTTCATTTGCAGCCCTTTGAATAGCCGTACGCAACTGGAATTCCAGAAAACCTACATCAGTAACCTTATTCTGATAAAATGGCCAGTAATTTTTAACTACCCGGCCAAAAAGTGTTGAATAAGGATCGGTAACTGAACGTCCCAACAACTGCCACATTTTTGGGTTTACCATTTCCGCGTCGGAAAGGCGGTTTAAGATGCCAATACTTACCTTTTGATCCTCATCCCGCAGGTAACCGTCTTCCATGATTTTCTTATAAGCCTGGACAAAAGCAAGGGATTTTTCTCCCGCCTGCATACGGACACGCATAGTGCTGAGGTTAGTGCCATTCAACGCATCTTTCATTTTAGTGATCAATGAATCCGCGGGATGAAAACCACCTATTTTATGGATCATTTTGCCATCTTTGTCAAGTAAAATAAGGGATGGATAGCCTGTAATTACATCTCGGTATTTTTCCCGTACCTTTTTGCCCTCAGACTCGTCAAGGTCGTATTTCACATTGATAAAGTTGGTATTAAAGTAATCGCCAACTTCCTGCAATGGAAAAACCTTTTTATCCAGCTCTTTACAAGGTGCACAGGTTTTGGTGTAACCATCTATAAAAATGATTTTATTTTTTTCTTTTGCCAGGCTTAAGACTTTTTCAAGCGGCTCGTCCTGTAAAAACCGGATACCCTGTCCAGATACATTTCCCACATGGGCTAGTAAAACACTGCAAAGCGTTAGGTATTGAAATACTTTCTTCATATTTTATTTCTGTTTATTGTTAAATGGGATTGGCCTTCCAGTGCATTTAGGACGAATGAGGCGATCACATCAGCAGGCAAAGCCACTGTTGATGTTCTGCTTAACCGGGCGATATTTATTCCCCGGAAGTTTCCATTAAGATCAAACACCGGGCCGCCACATTCTTCTGGCCTAACCATACCATCCTGAACAAACACAGGGCTAAAGCCTTCACTTCTAAGGCTCATGCCACCCTCAAACTCATCTGCAAGATGTTTATTCATCGTTTTGGGTGCCCGCTCAACCAGACCGTGTATGTTTAACCTTTCATTTGCTCTTTTGATCCCTATAGCGACTTCTTCTCCTGGTTTCATTGCTGCAATGTTAAAATTTAGCTGTCTTGTTGAGGTGATCTGTTCGCCATTTAGCGTATCTATCACATCATTTACTTTGAGCCCGTATTTCTCAAAAACACTTGTCCGAAAGCCTGTTATTTTTACGATGCTGCTATCCTGATCTTCACAGATTACGCCGAGGCTAGGAGTAGACAGGACTTCTATTTCTGCAGAATCATTACCCAGGATGCCTACCCTAACAGAGTCCATGTAAGATGGGGAAATCAGAAAAGCGCCCTCGTCTTTCTTACTAAAGACATTCTGTTTAATATTATCCAATACAATAGACTCGTCAAGACCTTCAGCTTTGAGCAAAACCAGGTCATTTTCCGGATCCCGTTTGACCACAACGGCCGGTAAACTTTTCAAGCCTGATGTAATCAGGACAGGATGCTCAGCTACGATTGAGCTTTTGCTCAGCACATATCTGTCCTTACTGTTGTTTTTCAAGGAAATCACACTGCCCCATGCAGAGAGGTCGACTGAGCCCATTTTACTGCTAATGCCTACACTTGTATTTCGATGTGCTTTAATCAAAGCCGCAAATGTAATGGGCAGATGAGTTAATTCAGGCTCCTGTCGGATCTGTTGCCTTAAATCCGTACCTATCTTTTCTGGATCCGGAAAAAAATCTTTCGGATAATCCTTCTGCTCTTTCAGTAATCTCCAGTATTTTCGGTAATTGTCTATCGGGTTTTCCAGGTTGACTGCTAAGGACCTTTCAATTTTACTGTGAAGGCCAATCACCCGTCCATAAAGGTCAAATACCGGTCCCCCGGAATCTCCAGGCTCCATCAGACAGGAAGTCTGCATTTTTCCTTCCGGGGTGATCAAACGGGTGATATAGCCAAGTCGCACAACTGGACTTTTGATTTCACTGAGCGAGCCGGGGTAAGCAATGCTTAGGCAAGGTTGGTTTACTTTCAGATTGTAAGACCAGCCCATTTCGCAATAAGGTAATTGAGACCCGGCACTGTCAATCTTTATCATGGCAGCATCTACAGCCGGAATACGTGCTAGAGCGGTCCCCCTGTATTGCTTGCCACCGGGAAATTCGATCAGATAGGATTCCCCTGTGATCGTGGCATGTGCGGCTGTAAGTACAAAACCATCAGCTGAAATGGCAACACCACTAAAAGTCCCAAATCTTTTTTGACCTGTATTGTCGTACCTCGAAATCTTAACACAGGCAGGGCTAACTTTTTCAACAACCCGCTGCACCCGCTTCTGAAAAGGCTTATGATTAAAATGCTGAGCACTGGCAAAAGAAATACAATGCCCCAATAATAAGCTTAGTAAAATAATGAATCGCTGGAAACTGTTCATCAGTACTAGTTTTTATTAAAAATTTCAGCAAGTTTAGCCTCTAATCTGTTGGGATCAACATTACCTGCATTATTACCGTCCCGATCAATCAGGACCATAGCGGGCATCTGATAAATCCCATAATAATTTGCAATAGGATCATTGGCTCCTTTTAAAGAAGAAACCTGAACCCCGCTGATTTCATGTTTTTTTAAGGATGCAATCCAATCCGGACGTTTCGTATCTAGAGATACGGCAATAATTTCGAATCCTTGTTTACGATAAGTATCGTAAAGTTGTTTTACGTAGGGTGCCATACGCAAGCAAGGAAGGCATGTTGACGACCAAAAATCAAGCAATACATACTTACCTTTGTAATCAGCTAGCTTGATTTCCTTGTTGTCATAAGTAGTAGCGGTAAACTGGAACGCTGGCCTTCCTACTTTACGCTGTGCGGTGGTTATCATGATATTTTTAGCTGCCAATCCGTATGGGCCTTTTCTAACACGATCTGATAAACTGTTGAGCTGCTTTTCTCCTTCTTCGATGGATAATGAACCGATTCTTTTGGTTAAAATAAAGGCGGCAATGTCTTTATCAGCATACTTCGTTGTTACATAATCCTGTACACGTGTTAAGCTGTCAAAACTTGGCTTATAGAAATTCATAATGGAATCTTTTTTTACCGGATCAATTTTTGATTGATCGGGCCCCAGCTTTTTTAATGCCTGCGTGCGGGCTAAGTTGATCATTAATCCGGAGGAGAAGACATTGTTATATTCCTGGAAAAGGTCCTGATCAAGACTTCCTTTAATTTTGACTTTACTTTTAAACATGGGATCTGATGAATTACTAATCTCTACATCTACTGATCCGGCATAAGCCAGTAACTCTTTCATATAGTTATTATTCACGCCCATATATATTGGAGTATACTTATCCGGCGCGGGCATAGTCAATACAGCAGTACCATTTACCACATTTGCGGAATCAATAGTTACCGGACGTCCATTCTCGTTTTTTTGTAAAACGATGTGTTTACCATCTCCGCCGGGCCATTTTACGTTTACGCTAAAAATTTTACTTTGTGCTGAGCTTAGCTGTGAAACAAACAAGCCAGATGCAATTATTAGCCCGGTAAGGCCATTTTTTAAATTCGTCATATTCTTATATATAGGTTTTAATGAATAAATTCTGCCAGTTTCTTTTGAAGTTCTGATCCGCGCAGTCCGATGGCCAGTATTTTCCCATTGGGATCGATCAGGAAATTCTGCGGAATAGTTTTAACACCATACAAATCAGAAACTCTTCCGCCAGCACGGTTAATGTCCCGGGTTTGTGTCCAGTTCAGCTGATCTTTTTCTATGGCAGCAAGCCATTTGACTTCCCCGTCTTTTCCATCATCCAATGAAACTGATAATACCGTAAAGTTTTTACCTTTAAACTGATTGTAGGCTGCTTTCACATTTGGATTTTCTTTACGGCAGGGTACACACCAGCTCGCCCAGAAATCAAGCAGTACATATTTTCCGCGAAAGGAAGACAAGGAAACGGGCTTATTAGAGGTGTCATTTAAGGTGAAATCAGCGGCTGCACCTCCAATTTCTCTACTTTTAAGGATATTGATGGTCTTAAGCAACCCCAATCCAGGAGTGGAAGTCTGCAAGGCTTTGGACAGCCCTCTATACTTCGGTTCTAATATTGAAAGTGGAGCTGAACTTATGGTATTTGCGACTAGATACACACTTAAATAGGAATTTGGATGTTTGGTGATATACAGCGAATCTTTTACCGCAGACTCACTCATCGCAGCCTTCATCACCTGCAGGTGATTCTTTATAAAATCAGGCGCCTTTCTTTGTTCTTCGGTCGCTTCCATAAAACGTTTTGAAGCTGCGGCCATCTTTGCCCGCTCTGGTGCTTTACTAGCTTCTAATCGCTGATAATCTGAATTCAACATTCCTCCTGTAATCAGGGGTTTAGACAATGGATCTGCTAAGGTTACTTTTGAAACTCCTTTTTCGAGCCATATAGCGGCATTGAAGATTGATTTATCTTTAATGGAAGCGCCACCTTTCCGGATAAAAAAATGGGCTAGTGTCGGCTCAGCAACTACTCCGCTAAAAATATACTGCCCAGCGCTTAAAGTGGCGGAATCAGTAATGAGTTTACCACTCAGCTGATAGTTTAGAAAGGCTTTTTCTGCATGGTTAAGGAGGTCGGCCTTAACGATAATGGTGTACTTTTGCTGGGCAAATGATAACGCAGGGGCTACCATTAAGACCCAGAAGAGTGATCTTTTAATATTCATATTTTGTGTGTTTAAATTTTTGTCAGATCGAATCCAAGTGTGGTTATGGCCGTTTTTAAAATGTTATATTTTGACATAATAAGGGGGTACGCTCCATATTGAGCCTGGAAATCAGAGGCCGAGAGTGTAAACGTTTTTGTCAAAAAAAGTTTCAAATCGGCCGTCTGGCTGCCTATACTGTAACCACTGGGTGATTCTGTGCCATCAGGAATAAGTCCATAAGTCCGCTTATCCGCTAATGGAACGTAACTTACGGTAAGCTCCGTACCATAGGCATATTTATTATAAAAGCTTGCAGAAACGGCATTAAAGCCTTTTAAGAGATCGGAAGCGTTTAAAGGATTTAAAACTATGTTAGTGAAAATTTCCGCTTTGTAAGCACTCAACTGCGGAACAGTCATCGTTTGTATTTTTGGAATATTGGCAATCCCAAAAGTAGTTAAGCCCGGCAATACACTAAAGTAAGCCGTTACACTATAGGTAGGGCTGTAGACTGTTACCGTTTTTAAAGTATCCAGTAAGGTTATGGAATACATTTTAATCTTATTTAAAGGGGGTAAGATTTGATCTCTCACAAAAGCTATCCCATTCAAAATATCTGCTTTATTTTTAGGATAGGTATAGATATAATTGGTATTGGAGCCAGACAGCGTAAAGTTAAGGTTTACCACATTCAATGGTGTTTTTCTTAAGGTATCACTGTATAATAAGGGAATATTGGATTGCTGATAAAGCAGGAATATCTGGTGATCAATATCGTTTGAGGGATTATCCAGCCTTGCATAAGCATCAGAATGCGGCTCAGAAGCTGTAGGCAGACTGTCTTTCTTACATGCAGCTATTACTGCAAAAATCAGTATAGCAAGATATTTTATATTTTTTTTCATCTTTTTTATAGTTTTAAGTGATGAAGCTATTTGTCAGTTAAATTAAAATGCGCGATTAGGTCTGTCTGGATTTTGCAGCAGTTGACCCTTATTAAATTCAATTGCAGGATCTGGCAATGGAATTAAATAAGCGGGATCATTGGGAAGTAGGGTCAATGTAGCTGCTAAAGTTGCGTTGCCTTGGACTGTATTGGAATAAGGATGGACTATAGTTTTGGAATAAGGATAAAGCTGGTTAACGGCATATCGCCTTAAGTCAAACCACCTGTGCCCCTCAAAACACAATTCCCTTCTTCTCTCGTCCCTGATGAAACTTACCAGGTTTGTTCCAGTCAGATTAGTATCCTGGTAATCCTGTGGTAAAAAGCGGGCTCTTCGCAAGGTGTTTAATGCAGTGTTGGCATCAGCTTCTTTTCCCTGGAGCATAGCGGATGCTTCGGCCAGGTTCAAATATGCTTCTGCATTGCGCATAAAAAAGTTATCTGAATAAAGTGCTTCCGGGGTTACACCTGCATTGAGTGTTGAGCGGTAAACTTTGGTATAGCGATATTTCCCTTTAGGATCAATTTCAAAAAATGTAGTTCTTCTCAGGTCTTTCATTCCGTAAAGCTGGATCAGCTCATCTGAAGGACGGAAAGTCGTCAGACCATTTTCATACATGAGGTACATCATGATGTTGGTGCCCTGAGTAAATATGGCTTCAGGTGATTTAGAGATAAAGAAACTGGTTTTGGGCTGGTAGGTAGCCAGGTTGTAAAGTGTGTTTTTACGACCAATTACCTTTTTTGCAGCAGAGGCTGCATTCTCCCAATCCTGCATATAAAGATAGATCCTGCTTTGTAATAAATTTACAGCATTTACATCGGCATGGTAGAGCGATTTTTGGGGAACACTGGAAAGTGCTTGTTCGGCTTCTGCCAAATCAGCAACAATTTGCTGATAAACCTGCTCTACAGTTGCTCTTGTAGCGAGATTTGCATCCACAAATTCTGTAGTTTTTAAAGGTACGCCTAAATCTGTTTTTGCTGTTGCAGGATTATAAGCCTTAGCATAGATATTAATCATGTAAAAATAATAGCCTGCACGTAAAAACAATGCTTCTCCTCGTATTCTTTTCAGTTCTGCAGGGTTATCATTTAATTCTGTGGCTTTTTTGGCTATAATGTTAGTGGCATTGATATGTTTATAAAATTTTGCCCAGGTATCATCTGAGTAAGGTGCATATAAGTAATTCACAAATGGTTTACTTTGCCAGGTGTAAAAACCGAATAATGGCTGTCTTGAATCAAAAACGTAGGAGCCTGTAGCAAATTCAGTAATGTCGTCATCCATCACGTTTAACCAGGGCAGATATTTTCCGCTTGTACCGGTTGTGAAAGCATTGGAATGTGCCATATATCCTTCGCCAACAAGCAATTCGTCTAGCTGAGCAAAATTATTAACATATTGTAAGGTTTGTGACCGTTCGGCCAGGAACTTTTTACATCCCATGGAAATGACCAGCAACAGGGTAAAAAAGACTATATTTTTAAATTTAAGTGAGTTCATAACTAATATTTTATAGTGAAATATCTATTCCCAGTGAAAAAGATGGACGTTGTGACAATTGTATTGAGCTGGAAAATCCTGCTTGTTCCGGATCCTGGCCATTTAGCTTTTTGCTGGCAAAAGTATATAGGTTGGTGCCAGCAAGGGAGATAGAGGCCATCTTGAGCCCCAGTTTTTTGCTTTGCTCTGTCGGCAATGCATAACGGAGCGACCATGTCTTTATCTTCACAAAATTTCCACTAGCGGTTCTAAGGTCAGAACTATCGTACATTTGCCACATGTTTGTTGCGTAAACATAAGCTTGTCCGGTAGACCAATGTGTTCTGGATAGGTTATAATCAAGTGAATTTAATAACCCTGGTATATTGGTAAATGCTTCATCTCCCGGTTTTTGCCAGCGATTGAGTAATTCAGTACTTACATTATTCTCGGGCATTGGGGCAGCAGTACTTATACTTGAACTTCCTCCGTACCTGCTTTCATATAATTTCATGAGCCGAATCGTGGAGCCAAAGCTGTAGCTTAAGTTGAAACTCAAGGAGAAGGAATTATAAGAAAATGAGTTGCTTAAGCCTCCCTGTAGTGTTGGTATCCGGTTTCCGCTGGGTACCATTACGTATTGAAAGACTTGATCTGAAGTCATCGCTTTTAATTTTGGCCCGTTTGTAGTCTCATCATTATAAAACAATGGTTTTCCATTTACCGGACTTAAGCCTGCATACTTGTAAGAATAAAAAGAGTTGATCGACTTACCATCCAGTACCATCGAGCCATTTAAATAGGTAAGGTAGGTATTGCTGTTTACGGTAGCTACATTTACGCTTTTGCTACCTATTAATGAATTAATGGCTTGTCCGATTTCCGGATCTATACGCCAGGTAAAGCCTTTTCCGCCTCTTAATGCATTGTTAATAGGTGTAAAACTTAAGGCAACCTCAATTCCCTGATTGGAAATTGTACCGGAATTAACCACATAAGCGGTGCGGCCATTGATGTCGCTTACCTCCGCATTGACGAAGGCATTTACAGTTTTCTTATGATAATAGGTGAATGATCCGTTTAATTTATTGCCAAATAAAGAGAAGTCTAGCGCAGCATTTACCTGTCCGGTTTTTTCCCATTTTAAATTTGGGTTGGGATAATAAGCGATTGTAGAGCTGTATTCTCCGGTTACCGGATCAAGCCCACCCGTTTTCATGATTACTTCTGGAGTTTGATTGGCCAGCATATTTCCCTGATAACCGTACGATCCCTTGAAAGCAAGCATATTTACATCTTTTGAATTTTTAAAGAAATCCTGGGCTACATCCCACCTTCCTGAAAAGGAATAAGATGGTAGAAATTTTTCATTGCTGCTGGCACCAAACTTATTGGAATAATCTGTTCTTGTATTAAAGTTGATGGTATACCGGTTTTTATAAGTATAGCTGGTAGTAAAATAAGCAGAAATTAAATTGGTGAGCTGATCTGTTTTCTTTACCGGATTGTTTAAGGCCCAAACCGCATACTGAGGATAAGTAATTGGATCAACAGCAGCAAAAACGCTACCTCTGTCGGGCAAAAATCCTCTGTTTATCGTCTCAGTGCCATCGTATTTTGTAGAGGAAAGTTCGCCTCCAATAGCGGCTGTCAGTAAATGATCGTTACTTCCGCCCAGGTTTTTCTTATAGTCAAACTGAGGACGTAATAAATAAGAATAGTTTCGTGTGGTATTGGATTGAAGCTCGCCTCCAAAAGGCATTAATGTTTGTGCTGCATTTGGAATTACTTTGTAATTACTTCGACGGAGTACCGCAGAATAGTACGTATTCTCTCCATAATTCGTCTCTTGATTTGTATTATTAAGGGAGTAGGAGAACAATAGTGTGCCTCTTAACGCAGGACTGAAACGGAAGCCTAGACTGTTGGTCAAGTTGATTCCAGACAGATTAGTAATGTCGCGCGCATTATTGATCTCGTTTAAAATATTGAAATTGTAATAGCCATTAATATCGTATCTGTTATAATAACTATATGAACCGTCATTAGTGTAAGCAGGCACAGCCCTGCTGGTATTGTAGGCATAATCGAGTGCATTTACACTGTTTGCCACATAATTCTTTTTGCTAACGTTAGACCTGAAGTTCATGTCCCATGTTAATCTTTCTGTAAGATTAGCGTTTAGCTTTAAAAATGCGGTATACTGGTTTACCTTATCTCCTTTTATGGTGCCGTTCTGATTAGCAGCTCCTAAAGAGGCAAAATATCGCATCTTAGGTGTTCCTCCTGAAATGCTGATGTCATTTTGTGTAGAAAAAGCATCCTGGTTAATCAGACTGAACCAATCGGTGTTCATTGTCTCCATCTGACTTACCCTTGCCTGAAACTGCTCATAACTGATGACATTGGTATAAAGGTCGTGAAGCGCACCTTCATAGCCGACATAATTGATATTAGCAGGGTAGGACATGTTATTGTTGATCAGATCTCTGGAGTAGTCTACACGCTGGCGGGAATCCATCACATTGATATTATGATCTGTATATCTTGGTCTTGCGGTATAGGTTGAAGCCGAAGAAAAGTTAATAATAGGGGCACCAACATGACCTTTTTTAGTGGTAATTACAATAACACCATTTGCGGCCCTGACGCCATAAAGCGCAGTTGCGGAGGCGTCTTTGAGTACATCAATGCTTTCTATATCAAAAGGCTTTAATCCGGATATAGAATTACCAAGCCTGTTTACGAAGTCGAGATCATTAATGGTTGCAGGATCAATATTTACCGGGTCGTTCACAACTACACCATCCACAACCCATAATGGTTCGTGGTTTCCCAACACTGTAGAGGTACCGCGAATCCTGATCTTAGGTGCAGCGCCAATTTCTCCGGAGTTGTTCATGACAAAAAGCCCTGCAACTCTTCCTTCCAAAGCCTGATCGATAGAAAAAATACCTGGAACAAGTATATCCTTAGCCTTTACAGTGGTAATGGCACTCGTTAATGTTCTTGGATCCAGTTCCTGGTAGCCATTGGTAACGGTTACTTCATTAAGCGCTTTCTCATCTGCCTTCAGGACAATATTTTTAACGCCTTGTGAAACTCTGATCTCGCGTGTGATATATCCGAGATAGGATATCGTCAAAGTAGCATCTATAGATACTTGTTTCATTTTAAACTCACCATTTTTATCAGTGAGTACACTTCTGGTGGTACCTTTTTGTCGTATAGTTGCGCCCTGCAAAGGTGTTCCGTCTGTATCTGTTACTTTACCTGCTATGTCTACAGGCGCACTGAGCAGGATAGTTATTGAATTTTTAGAGATGGGATTGATTACAATAGTCTTATCAACAATCTTATAACTCAGCTGCTGATTTAGCAGGATATATTTCAATGCTTCATTGAGCGGTACATGGTTCAAATTAACAGAAACAGGTTTAGTGTTTTTAAGAAGGTCGATATTGTACCAGAAGTTATAGCCGCTTTGTTCCTTGATTTTTTCCAGCAGGGTTTGTAGGGGAGCATTCTTTTCATTCAATGTCACTGACTGGCTGTATGCCGATGCACTTACCTGCATACAAGTAACAATGATTATTAAAGTGCACAACTGAATACGCATAATTATTTTTTTTAGCAGCCCGTTTCTATTGGCAGGCGGTACTTTGTGGTTCAATAATGGTAATCCCTGGCATCTTCCAATGCCCTGGCTCTGAATTGTAAAGAAATTCATATTTTTGTTTAGTTTAGGTTCTTACGATAAATAATCAGCAATTGTTTTTTTTGCGCCTAAGCATTTTACCGGATCCCGATGGCCGTCGGGATTCGGTTACTATTCTCAAAGCGAAAGAGTTTCATTTAAATTGGTGTAAAGGTTCAGGTCATAGTTGTTGATTTTTGGTTTAAAACTTATTGATTTATTGCGGGTCTTTAACAAACAGCGTTCTGTTGCTCAAGGTAGTTTCTATTCCGCTTTCTCTTAATATATCCATCATCTGTTCCAAAGTGATATTTCTGGATGCTTGTCCGGCGAATTTTGACCTAGGGACATTTCCAAGATATACGATATCGACATTGTACCACCTGCTCACTTGTCGCAGGATATATGGGATGTCATCTCCTTTGAAGAAAAATTCGCCATTTTTCCAGGCTGTAACCTTTTGAACATCTGCCTTTTTTACTATTATTTTCTGATTCACAGCGATTAATGTTTGTTCTCCGGGGCTGATGGTTTCTGTATCCCCGAGCTGATTGGTTACTTTCACAGATCCTTCCGTCAATGTAGTTTCTACTACCTTTTCATCATCATAGGCGTTGATGTTAAATTCTGTTCCAATGTCTTCCACCTGCTGTCCTGCCGCCTTAACCAGGAAGGGCTGTGTTTGGTCATGTTTCACCTGAAAATAAGCTTCGCCTGTTAGTTCTACAACCCGTTGTTTAAGCCCAGCAAATTTTGAAGGATATTTTAAGGAAGAAGCCGCATTTAACCACACTTTGGTTCCATCGGGTAATATGACCTGGTATTGCTGACCTTTTGGAACAGACAGGGTATTGTAAACAGTGGATCCGGTACCGGTTACCTGATAAAGCAGTTGACCTTCTTTAGTTTTACTGATTTTTACTCCTTCCTGTTCTATCAGGCTTCCGCTGGCTGCGTCTGTTAAAGAAATTCTTTTGCCATCGGCTAATGTGAGATAGACATCGTGATCTTCTTTAGTGCCTGTATTTTTTATTGCATATTTTTGTTCTGATTTCTGCTGTTGAGCCTGAAAGTAGAGTAGAGTACCTAGACATAAAAATAATGAAGCAGCGATGGCGATATAAGTTTTATAGTTGGTCTGAGGTTTGAGAACCGGAATATCCCCCAGCTTTGGGGATACTTTTTGCCAGGCAGATTCCATATCGAATTTATTTGATTCTTTCCGGTCTTCCAAGAGTTGCTTTTCGTCTACAATAGCGCAAAACATTGCATAATTAGTTTCATCTTGCGCTACCCAACTAAACAATTCGTCTTGTTCTGACGGGCTTAGCGTTGAATTGAGATATCCTGAAATGTGGTTGGCAATCCAAAATGGATCTTGCAATTGGGTTCCTGTCATTATAGTTTAGGCTTTCTATACCAGTAAGACAAGTAGAATTGGATTTTATCTAAAGGAATTGAAAATAAAAAAAATATTTGGGGAAATTGTAGGCCTATAAAATGCAAAAAGCCTGAGATCTTACGATTTCAGGCTTTTTATATGGTTTTGATGACCATTGTGCGGAGAGTGGGGGATTCGAACCCGCGGACCCTTTGACAAGTCAACAGTTTTCAAGACTGCCGCAATCGACCACTCTGCCAACTCTCCGCGACAAAAGTACGAATACCCCTTGATTTTGCAAACTAAGGCTATATTATTTTAACGATAATTTGTTAATGGCTTAAAAATGAGTCAGAAAATTTTTCTATTCTTCCGAATTATGGGTGTTTTGAGCCGGTTTTTTGAACATATTGAAGTTCGGCTTAATGATTTTTACACTGCGTTTCGACAGATCTACGCTTGCATTCAGCTCAAAGCCGATCAAAAGTATCAAGGAATTTAAATAAAGCCAGATCATCAGGACAATCAATACACTGATGGAACCATAAACTTTATTGTAAGAACTGAAGTTGTTGATGTAAAAAGAAAAGCCCAGAATAGTTAAAAAGGCCAGGATCGTTGCCAACCAGGAACCTGCACTAAAAAAGCGCCATTTCTTTGCATGCGCAGGGCCGTACCTATACAAAATTGAGATGGTTACAAAATACAATACACCCAATAAAGACCACCTTGTCAATTGAATGAGGTAAGCAATGAAGTTGCCCTTTAAGTCCAATTGGGTATCGATATAATTTAAGGCATATTCGCCAATAAACATTGCCGTAATGCAGATGATCACAGACAAGGCAATAATCACCGTCAATACAATCGCAATAAGTCTTTGCTTTACCCAGCTACGGGTTTCAATGATAAGAGATGATTTATTAAAAGCCATCATTAGGCTATGCACCCCATTTGTGGCAAAAAATAGGGACAGGAGGAAACCAAAGGATAATAATCCTCCGTTTTGCTTGTTCACGATCTCATTTAAGGTCGTCCCAAAGGCTTTATAAGCGTCGCCCGGTAAGATGAGCTGGATAAACTCCATAAGTTGCTCCTGGAAGCCGATACGTTTCGGTATAAAAGGAATTAGCGTAAATAAGAAGATGATGGCCGGAAAAAGGGCCAGCATGAAATTATAAGCCAGTGATGAAGCTTTATTGATTAAGGAATCTTTACCAATCTCTTTGAAAAAGAAAGTTGCAACAGTATAAAGGGGAAGTGGACTGAATCCTGGGAGCACACAAACCTTGGTCCAGTCTATGAATAAAGCGTAATATTTGATTTTTAACAGCTGCTTATGAACCCACTCCATCCACCAAATTTAGTTAAAAAATACCTTTAACTTCTCCATAAAATTTTCTGGAGGGGAGCAAGGTTTATTCCTGGCCATATCCACAAAAACAAGCGTAGTTGTGCCAATGTTAATCAGCTCTTCGGCCTGGTTAAACAATTCATACTTGAAATGAATCCGAACACCGGGCAGATCTTGAATAGTCGTTTTAATCGTTATTTCCTGATCATAAAGGGCAGGTTTGATGTATTTGCAGTTCAGTTCCAACACGGGCATCATCACCCCGCTGCTTTCCATTGAAGCATAATCCATACCTAGGCTTCTTAGCATTTCTACCCTTGCCACCTCGTAATATTCAGCATAATTACCATAGTAAACATATCCCATCTGGTCTGTTTCACCATACCGCACCCTAATCTTCGTACTATGTGTATACATCTATTTGAAAATGTTTCTTTTGTTTAAAGCTTCTCTGTATTTCTTTGCGTTTAGCTCATGCTCTTGCACAGTTACAGCAAAATTGTGGTAACCTGAAAAATCTTCTTTGGCGCACATGTAGATGTAATTGTTTTTCTCCCTGTTTAATACAGCATCAATAGCATTGATACTAGGCATCATGATAGGACCCGGAGGCAAACCTGCATATTTATAAGTGTTGTATTTTGACTGCACCTGTAACAAGGAGTTGGTAACGCGTTTTACCGTGAAATCATTGTTGGCATAAATCACAGTAGGATCGGCCTGAAGCAAGATTCCTTTATTCAATCGGTTTAAGTATAAACCTGCGATGATTGGCATTTCTTTGTCGTATAAGGCTTCAGCATCCACAATAGAGGCTAATATCGAAACTTGTATAGGCGTAAGGTTTAGCGCAGCAGCTTTTTGCTTACGTTCGGCATTCCAAAACTTCTCATATTCGGTATGCATCCTGTCGAAAAACTCCAATGCGGTCACATTCCAATACATCTCGTAAGTGTTAGGAATAAACATCACATAGCTGTTGTCTTGATTAAATCCGTATTTCTCTATCAGCGCTGCTGAATCCAATACACTCATAAAAGTTAAGGAATCAGGTTCTAAGTTATTGGCTAAGTAGCCGGCAAAGTTTTCCTTTTTTCTAAGGTTTTGAAACTTAAGTTTTACCGGATCCTGGTTTCCTGATTTCAGCATGTTAATGATGCTGCGGTTGTTCATCCCTTTGGTTAATTTATAACGTCCAGGTTTTAAAGAACGAGCCAGATCCATTTTGGCGGCTGCCTGACTAAAAGTACCAATCTCTGTTAAAATATCCTTGCGGCGAAGCTCTTCGAACAAGTTATCCAGGTTACTGCCAGTTCTTACATATAGGTATTTCTCTTTTCCAGTTGTGTTTGGAGCGAAGAAGACTTTATAAAATTTTATTCCGAAATAGCCACCCACTGCTAAAACAACTAATAAACTGAGCAGTATTATTTTAGTGCCAGTTTTCATGCTTTTCTTTTCGTTAGTCATATGCTAAAAATAAATATTATTTGTTGGAAAGGGTGATGTTTATTGGAGTGCCGGCTCTAACCTTAATTAATGAGTCGGTAGCAAAAGGATCTTGTTTAACCACCACAGCAGTAGCGGAATCAGTAATTGTACCCTCATAGGTAATAATCCCTAAGTTTAGTTTAGCACCACTTCTAATTGCAAATATCGCTTCATCTTTTGTTAAACCGAGTAATACAGGGATTTCTCTTTCCTCCTCTCCTTGACCATTGCCAAGTACTAAATCAATACGTGAACCTTTTGGTAAGTTTTCTCCAGCTTTAATGACACGACCTTTGAAAGACGCTTGAAGTACATCTGTGCTCATATCAGGTTTAAAAGTAGTATCACCTAATTTAAAACCAAAACTCTCCAACATGGCTTGTGCTTCTCTTAATGATTTGAATTCTATATCCGGGAATTTTGCATCCGGAGCAAGCGCTGTATTTATAGTGAGGTAAATGGTACGGTTATCCTTTACAAAGGTGCCTGAACTTGGGTCCTGATCTACCACAATACCCGGAGGGGAATCCATGATGTAAACCGAATCCACTTCGTAACGTAGCCCTAGTTCTTCCAGTTTACCAACTGCTTGCTCAAAAGCGAGTCCTTTTAAAGTCGGTACACTTAGTCCCTGGCCATGTTTGGTGTAATATCTTAAGCTAAAGAAAGCAGCCATTAAGAGCACAACTACGGTAAGCACAGCGGCAATAAGGTTGTTTCTAAAAGAGGTAGTCTTTAAATAAGATATGAATTTGGCCATATTGATATTGTTTCATTTAAGGTATAGGGGCCAAATTTAGACTAAAAAAATATTTTATTGGAATTAAAATAACATCTGGACCAACTAATTTATATTTGTGGTTGTACAAGATCATGTATAGATATTAAATAAATGAAGAAAATAATAGCGTTGCTAACCGGGGGAACTACCGGAGAATGGGTGATTTCTGTTAAGAGTGCAGCTACCATAGCCCAAAACCTGGATGCAGATAAGTATGAGGTGTATAAAATTATGCTTACTCAACAAGGATGGTTTTATGAGCCGGCTGATTCTATGAAAATTGAAGTGGATCGGAACGACTTCTCTTTGACCATAAAAGGGAAAAAGATAACGTTTGATGGTGTTTTTATAGCGATACATGGTGCGCCAGGTGAAGATGGTAAATTGCAAGGGTATTTTGATATGATTGGTTTGCCGTATACTACTTGCGATGCGCTGACTTCGGCCGTAACTATGAATAAGGGCTATACGAAGGCGATAGTGAATGGAATTGATCAGTTGCATATTGCTAAATCTGCACAGATTTTTAAAGGTGGCGACTATAGTCTTGAAAAATTGAAAAAAGACCTTAAGGCTCCTTATTTTGTGAAACCTAATAATGGCGGTAGCAGTATCGGCATGACAAAGGTTAATCATCCTAATGATCTACAGGCTGCACTTGATAAAGCTTTTAAAGAGGATAGTCAGGTCTTAATCGAAGAGTTTATCTCTGGACGTGAGTTTACTATTGGTGTGGTAAAGCTGGATGGAAAGATCACTGCATTGCCAGCAACGGAAGTAGAAACAGCTAAAGAGTTTTTTGATTTTGAAGCTAAATATACGCCGGGTGTGGCTACAGAAACTACGCCAGCGCTAATCAGAGATGAAACACGTGTGCGTGTAGAGCAGATTGCCAAAAGAGTATATGAAAAGCTGAACTGTAGGGGGGTGGTGCGTATTGATTTTATCCTAACTGAAGATGAAGGTGATTTTTACTTTATCGAGATCAATACGATACCGGGACAAACTGCAACTAGTTTTATACCGCAACAGGTTGCTGCTGCTGGAATGAAATTGAATGATTTTTATACCAAATTGATCAAAGAAACGATTGGTTAATATATTTACATAAAAAAGCCTGGCGCAATTATTTGCGCCAGGCTTTTTTATGTATTTTCTGATTTCGATTAGAACCTGAAACCTATACTTAAACCAGCTCTAAGGTTTGCCCAAGGACCATCAAAGTCAACTTTTGCACCTTCACTGTTCACTTCAGATTTAACTTTAACCAATGGAAGGTCTTCAAGATCTTTAAGCTGCTCTCTTAATTCTTGCTGTTCTTCAGTTGACATGTTCTTTTTACCTGAAATGCTTCCAGATGAAGTACCATAACTAGCACCGATAATCCACCAATCCAAATAAACCAATTTGCTTAATTTCCATTGTGCACCCAAAAGCAAACCTCCAGTGAATGTTTTGATATCTCCACTAAGTGGGATTACACCTTTTTGAGTAACATCAGTGCCACTCACATTAACTGTTACATCATAGTTATATGGCCCTTCTACCGTATACTTTGCATATCTGGCAAATGGTGCTAAATAGAAGCCTCTGAAAACACCTTGTCCCATATAGAATCTAACCTCAGGAGTAATCGCAAAGTTTCCTGTTTTAAAATCTTTGATACTGTTCCAGGTATCTCCATCGTCGATTAATTTTTCGAATTGCGATTTAAATGGAACACCTGATTTTGGTGCAAATCTTACGCCTAAGGCCACAGATATTTTCTTGCTTACCGCGCGCTCATATTGGAACGAATAGTTTTTCAGCGCCATGGCTGCAAAATTCCATTTTACAAGGTTCTTGCCTTCAACTTCGCTTTCTTGCGTAGCTTTGTTTTTTTCTTGTGCATTTACTGTTCCGAGAGAACATAAAATTAACACAAGAGATGGTAATAGTAGGTTTTTAGTAAAGCTTGTTTGCATAATTATTGGTTTTAGTTTAAATTTTTCTCGGCGAAGTTACGTTATGTTCGTGATTTTAAAAATACCCATTCCTAGGTATTTTTAAATGCTATAGTTACCTTCGAAGAGCTCAAACATTATACGATCTTATGATTATAAAGTACCTGTTAAGCAATAATTATCAGGCAGTTCATTATAAAAAAGGAGCTGTCATTTACCAACCGGGGGCAGAACCTAGAGCCGTTTACTTCATTAAAAGCGGTGAAGTGCGGATGGTGACCGTGAATGACGATGGCAAAGAATTTATACAAGGCATCTTTAAAGCGAACCAATATTTTGGGGAACCTGCTTTGCTTTTAAATAAACCGTACCTGGCTTTTACCATTGTAACCAGGGATGCTGAAATTATAGCTGTAAATAAGAATGAGTTCTTTAAATTGATAGAAGAAGACCGTTCTTTTAGTATGGAATTGATCAAAACTTTAAGCAATAGGTTATTTTACAAATCTATGATGCTTGAGGAACTGGCCAATGAACAGGCTGAACATCGCGTAAAAACTTTAGTTGCTTATTTGCTCAAAAATCTGGAAAAAGGGGCTTCATTGGACATTACAAGGCAACAATTGGCCGATATGAGTGGCTTAAGAGTGGAGACGGTAATCCGTATAGTAAAGAAATTGGCCGACGAAAAGGTGCTGAAGTTGCAGAAGGGAAAGATCATTAAAATGGAAACATGATCTATATCATAAATTGAAAATAGGGGCTTGCGTATCTTTGTACTAACATAATATGATAGATATGAAACCGATCTCAAAATTACAGGCAGTTGTAGAATGTAAATGTCCAAGATGTCGCGAAGGTGCTATCTTTCCGGGCAAGATGTATTCTTTTAAAGGGCAAGGAATAAACGAGAATTGTCCGGTTTGCAACCTACGCTTTGAACGTGAACCCGGATATTTTTATGTAGCCATGTTTATTAGCTACGCGATGAATTGTGCTGAAATGATTACCATAAGTGTGGCCACTTATATATTAGGTGTTGCATTGATTTACGAAAACCTATGGGTTTATGCAGGTATTATCGCGGCAGGCGTGATTTTGTTTGCACCATTCAATTATAGATATTCACGCGTTTTCCTTTTACATTGGTTAACTCCAGGTTTAGGCTATGTGCCCAAACCTGAAGGAATAAAGTCTTAAACTTTAACCGTTTTCCATTTCCCTTTTTTAAACAGAATGAAAGCCGCAACAGCAATGGCTGTTTCGGCTACGGGGATGGCGATAAATACGCCGACAGGACCTAAGTCGAAATGTTTTGCCAATAGATAGGCCAATGGGATCTGGAACATCCAGAATCCGAAAAAGTTAATCCAGGTAGGTGTCCAGGTATCACCTGCACCATTAAAGGTGCTCATCAACACCATTGCTATACCGTAGCAAATATACCCCACACTCATGATTCGCAAGGCTTTTATAGCCATTTCCTGAATCAAGACATCATTGGTAAAGAAGGCAATAAAAAACTGACCGCCAATAAAAGTGAATATCATCACAGATAGCATATAGATAACGATATATTTTGCTGTTTTCATGACCGATTGCTCTGCTCTGTCGATCTGTTTGGCACCTAAGTTTTGTCCTACCAATGTAGCAGCGGCATTACTCATACCCCAGGCAGGTAACATAAAGAACATCATCAACCTTAAAGCCGTTTGATAACCTGCCGATCCATGATCTCCACCGGTGGTGGCTACCAATTGTGCTAAGAATATCCAGCTGCAGGAAGCGATTACAAATTGGAAAATACCGGGAGTTGCTATTTTTAGTAAGGCCGTAATTTGTTCCCAATGTGGTTTTAAGTAAGCCAATTTGATCTTTAAAACACCTCGGCCATTAAATAAATGATACAATTGATAGCATACGCCAATGCCGCGACCTACGGAAGTAGCTATCGCCGCACCGGTTAAGCCAAATGCGGGTATGGGGCCAAATCCATTAATCAGGATAGGGCATAGGATGATGTTGGCAATATTGGCTATCCACAAGCTTTTCATGGCTATGGCCGCATTTCCTGCTCCCCTGAATATCCCGTTGATGAGGAAGAGTAAGACAATGATTACACTTCCACCCATCATAATACGCATGAAAGGAGTACCTTGAATTGCGGTTTCTGCTGACGCGCCCATCAATAGTAAGATGTCTGTAGCGAAAATTAGTCCGACTACACTGATGATGATGTTGAACACTACAGCGATAAAGATGGCTTGCATACCGGCCTTGCCAGCAGCTTCAGGGTTCTTTTCGCCAACTCTACGGGCGACTACAGCTGTTGCGGCCATACTCATACCGATGGCTAGTGAGTAAATAATAGTAAGTACGGATTCGGTTAAACCTACGGTTTGTATGGCGTGACTGCTATTGTGTAAATGACCAACGAAATAGAGATCGACCAATGCGAAAACTGATTCCATTGCCATTTCCAGCATCATAGGAATGGCTAGTAGGAGTACGGCCCTGCGCATACTGCCTTGCGTAAAGTCGAGATCTTCGCCTTTAAGCGCTTGTTTTAAAAGGGTGAAAATTTGAGATAGCTTGCCCATGGAAGCTGTTTGTTGTTGTGGCATAAAAAAGAATGAAAAAATAAAGTATAAACCAGTACACAGCATGAGATGCTGTAATTAGATGTTTTCGGGAAGGGTGGAGTCCTTGGTTTTTAGAACCTCAAACGGACTGCAACTACTCTCATCGTAATGCGGTTATGTGATAAGGCAAAGATATAATTATATCTTTAAAATAAAAATGTGGAGTATTATATACTGTAGGCCTGGATCATTTCTTCGGTTACCTTGCAGCCTCTTCCTGTTGTGGTATCAATCATTACATAATCAAACCAACCATCAGAAGCCACTTTTCCGCTGCGTTTATTTACAATCTCAAATTGTACACGGCAGCCTTTTTCATTAATGGTCAGGATTCCGGTGCGGATCAGTATGACATCACCCAAAACAAGTGGACGTTTGAAATCAACAAGTGCCGTACGAACTACCCAGCCAAAACCACTTTTTAGAAAGGATTCCATTGGCATTTTATAAAATTCGGCCATTTGATCATAGCGGGCAGCAAGTACGTAGTCGAAGTATTTGCTGTTGTGCACATGGTTAAACATGTCTATATCGTCCGGACGTACTTTTAGTTCACTCTCGAATATGCTATATTGATTTTTTTCCATGAGACATTTTTATGATGGCGCAAAAATATGATTTAGAATTTACTTATGTTTGATAGGAGTACTTATAATTAAAACAAGATGACATTTCGATCTCTTCTGAGATATACTTGGTAATCTTTAAAACATACAGTATCTTTGCAGCAATTAATTAATTTATAAACAACTTTAGTATCATTCAAGAATGTATTTAAGTAAAGAAGTAAAAGCCGATATTTTCAAAAAACACGGCGAAGTAGAAACAAACACGGGTTCTGCAGAAGGTCAAGTAGCGTTATTTACATACCGTATTGCGCACTTAACAGAGCACTTAAAGAAAAATCGTAAAGATTTTTCTACTCAGTTATCACTACAAAAATTAGTAGGTAAACGCCGCGGTATTTTGGCTTACCTATTTAAAAAAGATATTAATCGTTACCGTGCTATCATCAAGACTTTAGGTCTAAGGGATATTATCAAACCTTTAGGGGTTAGAGACGGTAAATAATCGTATTTTTATCAAGAAAAGCCATTCTTTAGGGAATGGCTTTTTTAATTGAAAAGTAAAAAAACTATATATAAACAAGGTGTGTCGAAAGAGGAAAATGCACCATAACTATTATTAAATGAATGTAATAAAAAAATCGTTCGATCTGGGCGATGGAAGAACAATTGAAATCGAAACAGGTAAATTAGCTAAACAGGCTGATGGTTCTGTAGTTGTTAGAATGGGTGATACCATGTTGTTGGCTACTGTAGTATCTACAGTTGGTGCAAAAGCTGGTGTTGATTTTTTACCTTTATCGGTAGATTACCAAGAAAAATACGCTGCTGCTGGACGTATTCCAGGTGGATTTTTACGTCGTGAGGCTAGATTATCAGACTATGAAGTTTTAATTTCTCGTTTGGTTGACCGTGCTTTGCGTCCGATGTTCCCTGAGGATTATCACTCAGATACGCAAGTAATGATCTCATTGATCTCTTCTGACAAAAATATAATGCCTGATTGTTTAGCAGGTTTAGCAGCTTCTGCTGCTATCGCGGTTTCAGATATTCCTTTTAACGGACCTATCTCTGAAGTACGTGTTGCTAAAATTGATGGTAAATTGGTCATCAACCCTTACGTAAGCGATTTAGAGCGTGCTACAATGGAATTCCTTGTTGCTGGTACTGACAAAGACATCGTAATGGTGGAAGGTGAATGTGATGAGATCTCTGAAACTGAAATGGTTGAAGCGATTGAATTTGCACACAAAGCTATCGTTATTCAGGTTCAAGCTCAAAAAGAACTTGCTGAATTAGTAGGTAAAACAGTAAAACGTCCTTATTCTCATGAAAACAGTAACCCTGAGTTAAGAGCGGAAATATTTGCTGCTACTTATGATAAAGTATATGCTGTTGCAAAAAGCAATACAAGCAAAGGAGAGCGTGGTGAGGCATTTGCTAACATCTTAGCTGAATTTGTACTTACTTTAGGCGAAGGAATTGACGAAGTAACTAGCTTCTTAGCTAAAAAATATTTCCATGATGTACAGTATGATGCCATCCGTAACCTGGTATTAGACGAAGGAATTCGTTTAGACGGTCGTGATGTGCGTACAGTACGTCCTATCTGGAGTGAAGTTGGTTATTTACCTGCTGCTCACGGATCGGCTGTATTTACACGTGGTGAAACTCAATCATTAACTACTGTTACTTTAGGTTCTAAAGATGATGAGCAAATGATTGATGGTGCATTCATCAATGGATACAACAAATTCTTATTGCACTATAATTTCCCTGGTTTCTCTACTGGCGAGGTTCGTCCGAACAGAGGAGCTGGCCGTCGTGAAATTGGTCATGGTAACTTAGCAATGCGTTCATTGAAGAAAGTATTGCCAGGATTGGAAGAAAATCCATATACCATCCGTATCGTTTCTGATATTTTAGAATCTAACGGTTCTTCATCTATGGCAACTGTTTGTGCTGGTACTTTAGCACTAATGGACGCTGGTATTAAAATCAAAGCTCCGGTATCGGGTATCGCAATGGGTTTAATTACTGATGAGAAAACTGGTAAATATGCAATCCTTTCTGATATCTTAGGTGATGAAGATCACTTAGGTGATATGGACTTTAAAGTTACTGGTACTGAAAAAGGTATCGTAGCTTGTCAGATGGACTTAAAAATCAATGGTTTGAAATGGGAAGTGTTAACTAACGCTTTAAACCAGGCTAAAGAAGCTCGTTTACACATCTTAAATGAGATGAAGAAAACGATTTCTGCACCTCGCGAAGATTACAAGGATCATGCTCCACGTATCGTTTCTTTAAGTATTGATAAAGAATTTATTGGTGCTGTAATTGGCCCAGGCGGTAAAATTATTCAGGAAATGCAACGTGAAACTGGCGCTTCAATCTCTATTGAAGAGGTTGGTAACAAAGGTATCGTTGAAATCTTTGCTGATAATAAAGCTGCAATTGATGCTGCTGTTGCACGTATCAATGCAATCGCTGCTAAACCAGAAATAGGTGCTACTTATGATGGTAAAGTAAAATCAATCATGCCTTTTGGTGCGTTTGTTGAAATCATGCCAGGTAAAGACGGTTTATTGCACATCTCTGAGATTGCATGGGAGCGTTTAGAAACTATGGATGGTGTACTTAAAGAAGGTGATAAAATCCAGGTTAAACTTTTGGATGTTGATAAACAAGGAAAAATGAAGCTTTCAAGAAAAGCACTATTGCCTCGTCCGCCAAGACCAGAAGCTGCACCAGCAGAAAAACCTGCTTAATTAGCACGATTTATAATATAGCATACTTAAAACCCCGCAATTCGCGGGGTTTTTTATTTACATGGGTTATTTATTTATATTTACAGCATAATCAACGCCAAGCGAAATATGAAACATCTAATAGCCCCTTCCGTACTTTCAGCTGACTTTGCAAACTTGCAACGCGACATAGAAATGATCAATTCAAGTGAGGCCGATTGGTTTCATGTAGATGTGATGGACGGGGTGTTTGTTCCAAATATTTCTTTTGGTTTTCCGGTACTGGCTGCACTAAACAAGTACGCTAAGAAGCCACTGGATGTACATTTGATGATCGTTAATCCTGATCAGTATATTGAGCGCTTTGCTGCTGCAGGAGCTGAATTAATTACGGTTCATTACGAAGCTTGCACGCATTTACACCGAACAATTCAGGCTATTCAGGCGACAGGTTGTAAGGCTAGTGTGGCTTTAAATCCGCATACTCCGGTAGCGCTGTTGAAAGATATACTGGCTGATCTGGATATGGTGTTGATCATGTCGGTGAATCCCGGTTTTGGTGGACAACAATTTATCCCTAATTCTCTTCGTAAAATTGCAGAGTTAAGAGCTATGGCAGCAGAGGTAAATCCTGCATTGCTGATAGAGGTTGACGGCGGGATAGGTGTTCATAATACGGGTGCTTTACTAAGAGCCGGTGCCAACGTTTTGGTAGCTGGAAATGCGATCTTTGCAGCGCCATCGCCAGCAGAAATGATTGCCGAATTGAAAGAAGTTGATGGCAGCATATTAGAAAGTTAATGCTCAGAACCTGTCTGTTGCTATTTGCTGTTTTACTTGGAGTTACGCAGCTAAGTGCACAGCCACTGATCAAGATATCAGGTCTGGTGGCCGACGAAGCCAAACATCCTTTACAGCAAGTAACAGTTACCATATTGGGACAAAGTCAGTCTACCGTAACTGATGTGCATGGTGTTTATCATATCTATTCAAGAAGTAAAGTCTTTACTTTAAAATATTCACTTTTGGGTTACAACCCTGTTTTGGTTAATGTTAGTCAAGACAAGGCTGGCCGAATTGTGCAAGATGTTACCTTGGGCATTAACCCGAATGAGCTGGAGCAGGTAACCATTACCAATAAACAAAACCAGTTGAGTAATAGCATCACCATAAACATTAATGATGTTACTTCATTGCCTTCTGTATCTGGAAATTTTGAGACCATTCTAAAAACTTTACCGGGCGTAGCTCCTAATAATGAACTGAGCGCCCAATATAGTGTTCGTGGGGGTAATTTTGATGAGAATCTGATCTATGTAAACGATATAGAGATCAACAGACCTGTGCTGGTTAGAAATGCCCAGCAGGAAGGATTGAGCTTTATAAATAATGATTTACTGAGCTCCGCCAAGTTCTCGGCCGGTGGTTTTGAAGCGCGATATGGTGATAAACTTTCGTCGGTACTGGATGTAAAGTACGATAGGCCCGACAGCAGTACGGCGATTTTAAATGCAGGCTTGCTTGGTCTGTCTTTTAGTTCAAAAATTGTCGCTGAAAAGAGTTACCTGTTGGCAGGAATAAGATACAAGAACAACACTGGAATATTAAGTAAACAAGACAGTAAGGGCGTTTACACGCCTAATTTTACCGATGTTCAGGTCATTTATAACCATGACTTATCTAAAAAACTCAGCTTAAATTTATTGGGTAATTTTAACAGTGGAACGTTTAACCTGATCCCCGAAAGTCGTGAGACAGAGTTCGGTACTTTAAATGCAACTATGCGTTTAAATGTGGATTATGCGGGGGAAGAAAAGGATAGTTATCAAACGGCTGGTGGGGCGGTAACTTTAAAGTTTATTCCGAAGCCAAATTATGTGATGAAATGGATAAATAGCTATTTCAGAACAGATGAAAAAGAGCATATTGATTTGGACGCCACTTATAGTTTTTACAAGGGTATTATTCCTGGAAATCAAACTTCACATTGGGGAACTGGGGGTTACTCCAATTTTGCCATGAATGCACTCCGTTCCCAGAATTTTAGTTCGGAGTTAAAGGCCGATCAGACTTTTAAAAGCCATACATTTTCCTGGGGAATAAGGTTTGAACAAAAGGATTACAATGATAACTTAAAGGAGTATAGTTGGATCCAATCACCTACAGCTAACCTCAATCAACTGCCTAATTTTTACCAGGATAACAACATCGATGCAGCAAATAAGGTAACCATCAGGTATTATACTGCATATGCGCAGGATAGTTACCGTTTATCGGGCAAGACCGATTTGCAATTGGGCATAAGAGGAAGTTATAACGATTTAAGTACGGAGATTTTGCTGAGTCCGCGCTTGTTATTGGCTTACAGGCCTGCTAGTAACAACAAGATATTTCGTTTTACTGCAGGTGTATACCAGCAAGCTCCCGATTACAGGAGCATAAGAGATTTTAATGGGATACTTAATTTAAGTCAGAAATCACAGCGGGCTTATAATTCTTCGGCTGGGCTGGATTATGCATTTGATGGATTGGGTACCCGTTTAAAGTTTAGCTCGGAGCTTTACTTTAAGTACCTGGATAGATTGATTCCATACATGATTGATAATGTACGCATAAAGTACCTTGCTAGTGAGGAGGCCAAAGGTTATACTTATGGTGCTGATTTCGGTATAGGAGGGGAGTTTGTTAAGGATTTATTGTCTTATTTCAGACTTTCGCTGATGAAGTCCAATCAGGACATTAAGGGGGATGCTTATGGGTATATGAAACGCCCTACGGATCAGCGATTAAATTTCTCTGCCTACTTTCAGGATCGCTTATTGAACAGTCCGACTTACAAGGTGCATTTGAGTTTACTTTATGGATCTAAACTGCCGATAGGATCGCCGCTTATTCAACGATATTCGGATGATTTTCATATCCCGGCTTATAAGCGGGTAGATATTGGTTTCTCGAAAGATTTTTTAGATGATTTTGCCATAAAAAAATCAAGCGTTTTGGAGAAATATTTTAGTTCGTTTACTGCATATGTTGAAGTATTTAATTTGTTGAATATCAATAATACAGTTTCTTATTTATGGTTGAGAGATATGGATGACGTACAATATGCTGTGCCTAACTACTTAACGAGCAGAAGGCTTAACTTAAAATTGGTGGTTAAGTTTAAAAAATCGAAATGATAAACGGCTTAAAAATGTTACATTTACAGCAATAAAACTACTATAAAAAATGAGACACAATTTCGGCGCAGGACCCTGCATTTTACCGCAGGAAGTATTCAAGCAAGCATCAAGAGCTGTTCTAGATTTCAAAGACGGCCTGTCTATCCTAGAAATCTCTCATCGTACTTCAGAGTTTGAAGGCGTTGTTGAAGAGACTGAAAAATTGGTTAAAGAATTGTTAAATGTTCCAGCCGGTTATTCCGTTTTATTTCTACAAGGAGGCGCTAGCTTACAATTTGCCATGGTACCAATGAACCTACTACCAGAAGGTAAAACAGCAAGTTATCTGGAAACAGGTGTTTGGGCTAATAAAGCCATTAAAGAAGTGAAATTCTTTGGAAAAGCTAACATCGTTGCTTCTTCAAAAGATTCGAACTATACTTTTATTCCAAAAGATTATAGCATCCCTGAGGACAGTGCTTATTTTCACTGCACTTCTAACAATACCATTTATGGTACTGAGATGTTCAATTTGCCTGAGACTAAAGTTCCTGTAGTTTGTGACATGTCATCTGACATCATGAGCCGCGTAATTGATGTTTCTAAATATGACTTGATCTATGCAGGTGCTCAAAAAAATATTGGCCCGGCTGGTTTAACAATCGTAATTGTTAAAGATGAGATTTTAGGTAAATCAGGTAGAGGGATTCCTTCAATGTTGGATTATAAAGTTCATATTGATGGTGGATCGATGTACAACACTCCGCCAGTATTTTCTATCTATGTAGCTATGTTAAACCTAAGATGGTTAAAAGCTAAAGGTGGTGTAGCTGAAATTGAAAAAGAAAACATTGCAAAAGCGAATGCTTTATATACTGAAATTGACAGAAACCCTTTATTTAAAGGTACCTGTGCAGTTGAAGACCGTTCAAGAATGAACGTATGTTTTGTAATGGAGAATCCTGAGCTGGAAAAACCTTTCTTGAAACTTGCTGAAGAGAATGGTATTGAAGGTATCAAAGGACATAGAAGTGTTGGCGGTTTCAGAGCATCAATGTACAATGCTTTGCCAATCACAAGCGTTCACGCCCTAATAGATTTAATGCAAACTTTTGCTGAGAACCACAAATAAAAATAAATTAATGATTAAAATACTTGCAAACGATGGGATTGATCCTATCGGTAAAAAAATATTAGAAGATGCTGGTTTTGTGGTGGATACCGAGACTGTTCCTCAGGATCAATTGGTTGAAGCCTTAAAAAACTATGACGGTATTACCGTTAGAAGTGCAACCAAATTACGTAAGGATTTGATTGACCAGGTGCCTAACTTGAAATTGATTGGTAGAGGTGGTGTTGGAATGGATAACATTGATGTAGAATATGCCCGTAGTAAAGATATTGCTGTGGTAAATACACCTGCAGCTTCGTCATTATCTGTTGCTGAACTGGTTTTTGCACATTTGTTTACTGGTATCCGTTTTTTACAGGATTCTAACAGAAAAATGCCAGTTGAAGGTGCTACTAAGTTTAATGCTTTGAAAAAAGCTTATGCTGGTGGTGTTGAATTACAAGGCAAAACTATGGGTATTATCGGTTTCGGTCGTATTGGTCGTGAAACTGCTAAAGTTGCCCTTAGATTAGGTATGAATGTTTTGGCTTATGATCTTTATCCTGCTGAAGGTACTTTACCTTTGACTTTCCAGGGGGGTGTTTCTGTAGAGATTCCTTTCAAAACGGTATCCTTAGATGAGGTAATAGCAAACAGTGATTTCATTAGCTTACATACTCCATTTGCAGATAAGCCTATTTTGGGTGCTGAGGAGTTTGCTAAGATGAAACCAGGTGTTGGTGTAGTGAACTGCTCTAGAGGTGGTACGATTGATGAGGCAGCTTTAATTGCGGCTTTAGACAGTGGTAAAGTTTCTTTTGCAGGATTAGACGTTTTTGATAACGAACCTACTCCAGATGCAGCAATTTTACAGCATGCAAAAATATCTTTAACGCCTCATATTGGTGCTGCAACCAATGAAGCTCAGGAACGTATCGGTACGGAACTAGCTTCGTTAATTATTGAGCACTTTAGTAAATAAGTAAAGTATAAAGAAGGGTACCCAATAATGAATTGGGTGCCCTTTTATTTTAACCAAATATGCCCTGTATTAAACCCTTCTGCGCATTTATGCCCGCAGTGTCTTTGCAATCGTTGGTTGTGACGCGTCCGCTTGAAAATTATAGTATGGGCGAAGCACGGTTAATCGCTTCCGAAAATGTATGTAGTTTTCTTCATTTGATTGACCCGGAGCTGGATAATCCCTACTTGCGTGGTACAAGACAAGAACTCATTTTTAAAAAGATTAGCGAGAACTTAGAAGGCTTTATTGAGCATAAATATTTGGTGAAACAAACTGCTCCTTCCATTTACGTATACCAGGTAAAACATGATGGCCTGGTCCAAACGGGCATATGGACGCTTACACATATTGACGATTACCTGGAAGGCAGGATAAAAAAACACGAATCTACGGTGGAGCGTAGGGAAAAGCTATTGGCCGATTATCTGCAACAAACAGGTTTGGATGCGAATCCGGTTCTGGTTACCTATCATCCCGATGCGGTTGTTGATCGGGTAATAAAGCAATATCTACAGCGAGCGCCTAATCTTGATTTTATGTTTGCAGATGGTACGGAACATAAAATCTGGGCCATTTCTGATGAAACTGATCTGACTGCTATTGTAACCGCCTTTGCACAGATGCCTGCGGTTTATATTGCAGATGGACATCATCGCGCTGCATCTATGGCAAAGATGGGACTGCAAAAGAAAATGCTCAATGGTGCTAAGCACAATGGTACCGAAACCTATAACTATTTCAGTACGGTTTACATGAATACCAATGAGGTAAAGGTGCTGGAATTTAATCGGTTGATCCGGGATATTGGAACATTAACTGGAGCTGAGTTTATTTCGGCACTGCATAACTCATTCCTTGTCGAAAAATCAGAGGTTCCGGTAAAACCTAATGCTTTACATAAAATAGGAATGTACTTTGATCATCAATGGTATGTGCTTAGTCCGAAGTCCGGAATATACAATGAAAAGGATCCTGTGGAAGTGCTTGATGTGAGTATTTTGCAGAACTTTATATTGGAGCCCATATTGAATATTCATGATCCAAGAACAGATGCCCGAATTACTTTTGAGGGTGGAAGGACCCCAATAGCTGATTTGCAAACTAAGGTAGATAATAGCCTGTTTGCGGTAGCTTTTGTGTTGCACCCAACTTCTGTAGCACAAGTGATCGCTGTAGCTGATGCAGGCGGAGTAATGCCGCCTAAGTCGACCTGGGTAGAGCCTAAGTTTCTTGTCGGCTTACTCACCAGCTATTTTAACTAAAGCGAGTTCGCATCAAGCAAGCTCCATGCCTCAGCTTTAATTTTAAAATTAGGCTTTACAGCAGCCCATGTGGTCTTGAATAGTTCTGAGTCGCGGTAGGCATTTAAATGCGTCTCATCGGCCCAATGGCTTATCGTGAAGTATATTTCGGGGTTGTTGTGATCTTGCAGCAATTGTACACCTGTGCAGCCTTTAAAAGTTGCAATTTTAGGTTGTACAGATTTGAACAGGACTTTGAACTCGGCTATAAAGGCTGGAGAAAAATGCATTTTAACTACACGAACTAACATAAAGGCTGTTTAAGAGTGGAATTCGACCCTAACGATATCGTTAAGGTGTAGGCCTAATAAACCGCTGGCCTTGCCCTTGTTGATCGCAATTTCGAGGTGGTTACTGATGCCAAATAAGCAGAGCTTTTCTCCTTCCGGAACTTCATTGTAATGCCAGCTCAACTGGTTGATGGTTTCGTTTTTACGGAAGTAAAGCGTGAAATCTCTATTCTGTTGAATTTTAGTGAACAATTCCTTAGTAATGTTGGTGATCACATTGCTAAAGGTATCGATGTATATTACACTTCCCCTAATGATATCACGTTCGATAACTGGGTTTAGCAGCATTCTTTCTTCTATGTTGTCGGTAGCAACGCCAATATCTTGCAGTTTGGCGCCTTTGGCCAGCTGAGTTGCGGCCTTAACAAAAATGTCGACAAGTGGGAAGTGCAGGTATTTTAAATCCTGCATAATGTTTAGTTCCACAATTTCTTCAGGCTTTTCGTCGAATAGTAAAGAGAAAATACCATTATCTGCACCTACAAAAAAATGATCTTTGTATTTTAAAGCGATATATTTAGTGTATTGACTGAATACAGAATCGATCCCAATCAGGTGAACTGTGCCTTTAGGAAAGTAGGGGTAGACGTTCTTTAAAACAAAAGCTGCGTGCGAAATATTAAAGGATGGCACTTCATGTGTTACATCAACAATTGTAGCTGTAGGTAAGATACTCAGTATACTTCCCTTAAGGGCAGCCTGATAGAAATCTTTTGAACCTAAATCTGTTGTTAAAGTAATAATGGCCATTAAAAATTGAATATTTATTCTTAATCTTGCGTAAGCGGCAAATCGCGTACAAATATTCAATTTTTATATCAAAATATACACTCCTATCTAAAAAACAATATTTTGAACGAACTGAAATTAACATTAGAATCGGTAGATCCGGCCCAGTTTTGGGGCACAAACAATGAGCATTACGAGCTTATAAAAAATGCTTTCCCCAAGTTAAAATTGGTGGCAAGAGGTACAGAACTTAAGGTACTGGGTGATGATCAGGAACTTAAGGGTTTTGTATATAAGTATGATCAGTTGATGGAGCATCTGGAGAAATACAGTGCTTTAACTCCAAATGATGTGGAGGCAATTTTAGGATCGAAAAAAATATCAGAGGCTGTTGAACCGGGCACAGAAAAGCCTGCCAATACCGGTGGTGGTGGTGAGGTAATCGTTTTTGGTACGAATGGTTTAATGGTAAAGGCCAGAACAGCCAATCAGCGTAAGATGGTGGAGAGTATGGGGAAGAATGATGTACTTTTTGCTATTGGTCCTGCCGGAACGGGAAAGACCTATACTGCTGTAGCCTTAGCGGTTAGAGCCTTGAAAAACAAAGAGATCAAACGGATCATATTAACCCGTCCTGCTGTAGAGGCTGGTGAGAATTTGGGTTTCCTTCCGGGAGATTTGAAGGAAAAGGTTGATCCATATCTTCGCCCATTGTATGATGCATTGGATGATATGATTCCTGCTGAGAAATTAAAGACTTATATAGAAAACAGAACAATCGAGATTGCTCCTCTGGCATTTATGCGCGGAAGGACATTGGATAATTGTTATGTGATTTTAGATGAGGCTCAGAATTCGACAGATTTACAATTGAAAATGTTTTTGACCCGTATGGGGCCATCTGCAAAGATGATTGTAACTGGAGATATTACACAGATAGATTTACCTAAGAAACAAATGTCGGGGCTGCATAATGCATTGCGTATACTTGATGATATACCTGGCATTGATATCATTTACCTGAATGGGGATGACGTGGTAAGACACAGGTTGGTGAAAAGAATATTAAAGGCCTACGGCGATATACAATAATTAAAAACAATACAAAGAGCTTTTTGGCAAATACCATGACAGCAATTAAAGAAACAAATTTTAGCTTTCCAAAGCAGACCAATTTTTATAAGGGAAAAGTGCGCGACGTGTACACTATCGATAACCAGTTTATGGCTATGGTGGTTACAGATAGAATATCTGCGTTTGATGTGGTTTTACCTGAAGCAATACCTTTTAAAGGACAGGTATTAAACCAGATTGCGGCTAAGTTTTTAAATGCCACAAAGGATATCGTGCCTAACTGGGTAATTAGTGTACCTGATGAAATGGTAACCGTAGGTCGCATTTGCGAGCCTTTTAAAGTTGAAATGGTAGTGCGGGGATACCTGGCAGGACATGCCTGGAGAGAATACAGTGCAGGCAGACGTAGCGTATGCGGTGTTGCTTTACCTGAAGGATTGAAAGAAAATGACAAGCTTCCTCAGCCGATCATTACACCTACTACCAAAGCGGCTGTTGGTCATGATGAGGATATTTCGAGGGAAGATATTTTAGCAAAAGGCATTGTGTCTGAAGCTGATTATGTACAGCTTGAAAAATATACTTTCGCTTTGTATGAGCGTGGTACGCAAATGGCTGCTGATAGGGGATTGATCCTGGTTGATACCAAATATGAATTCGGTAAAGTTGGCGATGAGATCTTTTTGATCGATGAGATTCATACTCCAGATTCTTCGCGATATTTTTACGCGGAAGGTTATGCAGAGCGACAAGATAAGCTAGAGCCTCAGAAGCAACTGTCGAAAGAGTTTGTACGCAAATGGTTGATCGAGAATGGCTTTCAAGGAAAAGAGGGGCAAACAGTGCCTGTAATGACACCTGAGATCGTAAATTCTATATCGGATCGTTATATTGAGCTTTATGAGCAAATCACCGGTGATCGGTTCATCAAAAATGAACAATCGGATGTGGTAGCTCGTATTGAGAAGAATGTATTGGGGTTTTTAAACAGCCTTTAATCTTTTAAATTGTACATATTGCCTTGTGCAATATGTACAAATGTTGTAAAGTACCTGTTTAAATAAGGATAAGTTTTAAACAGGTATTCATATACAGATAAAATTAATTACTTTCGTATTAGACTAAATTATCAATATCATGAAATTTTCAGTAGATAAGCATGAAAAGTATGTTGTTTTAAAACTCAACGAATCGAAGTTAACAAATGACAATACACCGAAGTTGAAATCTGAGTTCATTTTATTGAACACAGAGGGATACTGTAACATCGTATTAGATTTATCAGCGGTAAAACAGTGTGAAGATTCACAGGATTTGAGCAGTTTACTTTTTGGAGACAGGCTTTGTAAAAAAGCAAATGGGTTGTTTATTGTTACCGGCGTAAATAGCGTTGTAGCAAAGATTTTAGAGATGTCAAATCTTGACCAGTCGCTAACTATCGTTTCCAAAGTAGACGAGGCTACCGATTTGATCTTTATGGAAGAAATCGAGAAAGAACTTTTAGGAAGTGTAGACAAAGGTTAATGAAGTTTGAGGTTACTATTTTAGGCAGTAGTTCTGCTACCCCTGTATACAATAGGAATCCTACGGCACAGCTTTTAAACTGCAATGAGAAGTTCTATCTGATAGATTGCGGTGAAGGAACCCAACAACAACTCATCAGATTTGGGTTTAAAGCAAATAAAATAGATTTTATTTTTATCAGCCATTTACATGGTGATCACTATTTCGGATTGATTGGACTGCTTTCTAGTCTACATTTAAACGGGCGTGTGAAGCCGATGGTCATATTTGCTCCTGTTGCGCTGCAGGAAATACTTGCTTTGCAGTTTAAGCATTCCGAAACTGTTATTAGGTATCCTATTGAGTTTGTCGCTATAGAAGCGGATAAGCCAGTTCAGATTTTCGAAAATGCAGACCTGACCGTGGAAACTATTGTTTTAAATCACAGGATTCCATGTACTGGTTTTTCTTTTGTACAAAAGAAAAGGTTACGTAAACTGATGGTTGAAAAACTGGAAGCCGAACAGGTTCCATTGGAATATTATCCTTTGCTAAAAAGAGGGGTAGACCTGGATTTACCTGATGGCAGAGTATTGCTAAACGCAGATTATACAACTGATTCAGAACGTCCGAAAAAGTATTGCTACTGCTCGGACACTTTGTTTGATGAAGGTTATTTTGAAACTATAAAAGGTTGTGATACCTTATATCACGAAGCTACCTTTTTGCATGAGATGTTAGATAGGGCCAATCAAACCCATCATACGACTGCATTACAGGCGGCTCAGATCGCTAAAGATACCGGCGCTGCTAAATTGCTTATTGGTCACTTTTCATCCCGATACAAGACCTTACAGCCCTTGCTGGAAGAAGCCCGATCGGTGTTTGAAAATACCGAACTCGCTATCGAAGGAAATACTTATTCCATATAAAACGAAAAGGCTTCAGCATTGCTGAAGCCTTTTTGTTTTAACGATATTTTATGCTTATTTATCTTTTTTTCCAAATATAGAGAAGTGAACATAACGTTTAGGATGTTGCTTCAAGTCTATCATCAGGCTATCCAGATTTTTAGACGCACTGTTTAAATTTTCATACATCTTAGTATCATTAACCAATAGGCCTAAAGTGCCCTTTCCGTTATTAATTTTACCTACTATACTTTGTAAGTCACCAACAGCTTTATTTGCATTCTCAATGGTCTGTTTAAAGTTAGCGGCAGCTACCTGATCAGAGATGTTATGGATGTTATTTAAAATCGCATTGATCTTTTCGTTGTTCTTCTTCAAGTTGCCGGAGATCGACTCTGCATTGGCTAAAATTGCAGAAATCCTAGAACTTTCAGATCCTACCAGGTTATCAACCTTTTTTGAAGTACCTTCTAAGGAAGATAGGGTAGAAGCAATGCTATTAAAGCTCTTGTCTACGTTTTTCTGGAAGTTCGGATTTAAAATAGAGTTTACGCTGGTTAGTATAGAATCCATTTTTCCAATAATCAGTTCTGCTTTTTTCTGAACTGGCTGAACCGTTTCAAGCAATCCTTTTGCAACGTTGGCGTTTAGGAAGTCTCCATCCTCAGCGTAGTCACTACCCGTTCCCAAAGTCAATACAATGGCTTTACTGCCTAAAAGATCAGTTCCTTCCAGTCTTGCAATACTGTTTTTGGGGATGTCGTACTGGCCTTGGATTTTTAAAGTAGCTACAATAGATCCATCTGGCTGCAGTTGTAGTTTATCTACACGTCCAATCTGAAAACCGTTGATTAAAACTGGTTTAGATACCCCCAGTCCATCAACTCGGGGATACTTAGCATACAGGACAGTCTCATCCGAAAAAATGGCATTACCTTTTAAGAAATTATAACCTATAATTAGTAGGGCGATAGAAAAGGCTGCCAATATGCCTACTTTAGTTTCGTTTGCGATCTTCATTCAGTATGAGTTATTAATTTAATTTATCTCAGTTTCTTTTTTATATGTTTTTACAGCTTTATAAATGGAGTTTACAATCTCGTCCTGTCCATCAGCCGAGTTCATGTAATCCTCTTCATTAGGGTTAGAGATAAATCCAATTTCTGTTAAAACTGCTGGCATTCCACATCTTTGTAAAATTAGCAAACCTTGTTCTTTCACGCCTCTGTTCACCCTTTTGCTATCATTTGTATAAGCATTTTGAATTAACCGGGCCAACTTTAGGCTTTTATCTCTAAAGGTATTTTTGAACAAAGATAGTATAATAAACGTTTCAGGATCATTAGGATCATAGCCGTCGTAATTTTCCTTATAATTTTTTTCCAGCTTGATATCGGCGTTCTCTCTGATGGCTGCATCTTGCTCATTTAAGCGGTGTGATCCTGCAACAAATGTTTCTGTTCCACTTGTTGAAGTGTTTTTTACATAAGCATATTTCGGAGTTCTTTTTCCGTTTCTGGCTTTGTTGTAGCCTGTTATAACTTTTCGATCAGGCATAGAATTACAGTGTATGGAGATAAATATATCCGCTTTATTGTCATTGGCCAATGCTGCTCTCTTATGAAATTCGACATCTATGTCAGTTTTTCTGGTGTAAAGGATTTTTACATCTGGCATTTCCTCTTCAAACTTCTTGCCGAGTTTTAAGGCCACTTTTAAAGCCACATTTTTTTCTAGTGAATAGCTTCCGGCTGCACCGGATTTAGGGCCGCCATGCCCTGCATCAATGACAATTGTTTTAACCTTATATCCTTGAGAAAAAGCTGCGTGTGTACTTATAAATAATGGAATGGCTAATAGGAATACAATTTTTTTTAATCTCATCTCTCTTTAATCTTTGTTTTAATTGCGGTGGACCGAATAACTATCCTTCGATACCTTTTTTATAATTCTCAATGGCTTTTAATAAGCAATCTGTAATTTCTTTTTGTCCAGCTTCGGAGTTCATGTAATTTTCTTCATCAGGATTACTGATAAATCCAATCTCTGTTAATATTGCAGGCATTCCGGCTCTGGCCAAAACAGCGAGACTTTTCTCCTGAACACCACGATCTACACGACCCACTCGTATATATTGATCCTGAACCAATTTTGCCAACTTTAAGCTTTGCGTTCTAAAAGTATTCTTCATCAAAGATAGGATAATATAATTTTCGGGGTTGTTGGGATCAAAACCTTCATAGTTCTCTTTATAATTATCCTCTAAGAAGATGGCTGCATTTTCCCTTTTGATCACTTCGTCCTGCTCGTTTAATCTTCCCATACCCGATACAAAGGTTTCTACACCTCTGGTAGAAGTGCTTTTGCGAGATACAGTTTCCCTGATCGGTATTCTTTTACCTTTTTTGCCTTTTCTATAACCTGTAACTATGGTAGATCGATATACTGGCATGTCATTGCAATGAATGGAGATAAATAAATCTGCTTTGGCATTGTTTGCAATGGCTATTCGCTCATAAAGTGGGATAAATACATCTGTTGAACGGGTGTAAATCACTTTTACATCTTTCATATTAGCTTCTATAGCAGCGCCCAGGTGTAATGCAGTCTTTAAGGCAACATCCTTTTCTGTGGAATATAACCCATGCGTTGAGCCGTCACGGCCACCATGCCCGGCGTCAATAACGATAGTTTTTATTTTATATTCTTGTGTAAATGCTTGGTTACCAGATGTAATGATTATAATTATAGAAATAAATAGAATCAAAATTACATTTGGTCTAAGCAATGGTATATTTTTCATTAATTTTGGACGTTTTGGATTAAACATTAATGCAAAAATAACATTCACACACGAATTTGAAACTTTTACGCTACATCATTTTTTTAAAAACGATTGTTTTATTAACATCTGTTAGTAATCATGCGCTAGCATTTACCTCTTTTTCGACCTTTCAGGTTGTACGGCAAATAGATACAACGAAGAAGGATACAACAAAGAATAATGCACTTAATAAGGGAAAGGTACAGAGCAACCCCAAGGATACTATAAAAAACAACGCGCTTAATAAGGGAAGTGTACAGAGCAATCCTAAAGATACTACGGCTTCAGAGAAAATTCAATATACCGCCAGAGATTCTATTTCTTTTAGCAAAGACAGTAGCATTGTTTATTTGTACGGTAAAGCCAGGGTGATTTACCAGGGACTGGAGCTGGATGCTGATTACATTTCTTTTAATAACAAGACCAGTATTATTTATGCCCGAGGCACTATAAATGATAAAGGGAAATATATTGGGCGGCCAATTTTTAAAATGGAAGGGCAGGGGACTTCTATGGCCGATTCGTTAAGATTCAATACCATAACTAAAGCTGGTAATATATTTGGGGTATATACCGAACAGGAAGGCGGCTTTTTTACAGGTGGAAAGGCTAAGAAGCAGCCCGATGATGAGATACACAGTAAGGGGCAGACTTTTAGTACCTGTAATTTGCCGCATCCCCATTTTGGAATACATTTTACCAAGGCCATTGTAACGGAGAATCAGATCATTGCAGGGCCGCTTTATTTAAAGATTGAAGACATTCCTTTACCACTTGGTTTGCCTTTTGCCTTTTTCCCCAAGCCGAATAAGAAGAGTTCAGGAATTATCTTACCAACTCCGGGTGAGGATTTCTCCAGGGGATTTTTCTTGCAGGATGGTGGATATTATATTGGTTTAAGTGATTATTGGGATGCAAAGTTAACCGGTACGATCTATTCTTATGGATCTTTTAGTGCAAGGGGAGCTTCAACTTATACCAAGAGATATAAGTTTAATGGAAATGTGGATTTAAATTATTCCTTTAATCAGTATGGAACTAAGGGAACATCAGATTACAATTCAAGTAAAGATTTCAGGATCAACTGGAGCCATTCACAAAATCCAAATGCAAAGCCAGGAACAACTTTTTCAGCCAGTGTAAATGCGGGTACATCGAGCTACGATAAGTTTACTGCAGGAGGAAATACATACGATCCTCGTCAAACTGCAAACAACACTTTGTCTTCGAGTATTGCCTATAGCAAGATTTTTGGGAAAGGAATAAATTTTACGAGTGCCTTACGTCACTCTCAGGAAACGCAGGCTAAGACCGTAAGCTTAACACTTCCTGACATTACCTTGTCTGTACCTACATTTAATCCATTTGATTCAAAAGATCGCGTTGGGGAACAAAAGTGGTATCAAAAAATATCGGTAGGATATAGCATGCAAGCTACCAACCAGATCAATACTGTAGATTCCTTGTTGTTTAAAAAAGAAAGCTTGTATAAGTTCAGAAACGGGATCCAGCATAATATCCCTGTTAGCATGTCTTTTAATGTATTGAAGTATTTTAACTTTAATACAGGGGTGAATTACCTGGAAAGATGGCATTTACAGTCAATTAGAAAGACTTACGCTAAAGTGCCAAACCAACCAGATGCGATTTTTATTGATACTATACCAGGTTTTAATAGGTCTGGTCAATATTCAATTAATGGCGGTCTATCTACCAAAATATATTCAACAGCTCAGTTTAAAAACTTTGGCAACTTTAAAGCATTACGTCACGTAATGACTCCAAGTATTAGTTTTGGCTATACCCCAGATTTTTCTGATCCTAGCAAAGGAAACTATAAGTATGCCTATTACCAAGATGGAACTCCGGTATATACCACGGATTACCAGGGGAAACCAGAGCAACTTAAATACTCTATTCACGAAAGCTCTTATTATGGAGGTCCAGGGGCCGGCAAAAGCGCTTCTATTTCGTTCTCATTAGACAATACAGTAGAGGCAAAGTTTCTGTCTCCAAAAGATACAACAGGTACAGGAGAAAAGAAGATTCCAATTATTCAGGGTTTAGGGATTAGTGGATCTTATAATCTGCTTGCGAAAGAGTTTAAATTATCAACTTTGAGTTTTAGTGGACGTTCCCAATTTACCGATAAGCTTGGGATTAACTATTACGGTACATTGAACCCATATTTATATGAAGATGTGTTAGATACCGCTACGAACCTTACCAACAGGAAACTTGTAAATAAGTATACCTGGTCGAAAGGTCAATTACCTCGTTTAACCAATTTCGGGTTCTCTTTTAGCTATAGCTTAAATCCAGAAGCCCTTAAGCGTAAAAATGAGGCTGATGACAAGATAAAAGAGCAAAAGAATACTGGTGCGATATCACCAGAACAAGCTGAAGCGTTGGCTAAAGTAAGTCGTGATCCAAATGCTTTTGTGGACTTTAATATTCCATGGAACTTTGCATTTTCATATACCTTTAACTACAGTACCACTGATGTTGGGCAAATGCCTACAGTAACGAACACGTTAAACTTTAACGGGGATATGAATCTTACCCCTAAATGGAAAGTGACTTTTAGCTCGGGTTGGGACTTTAAGAATAAAACAATTTCTCAGACCAATTTTGCTATATATAGGGACTTACATTGCTGGGATATGGCCTTTACCTGGGTGCCTTTTGGTTTTTACCAGAGTTATTCTGTTGATATTAAGGTTAAGGCTTCAATTCTTCAGGATTTGAAACTGAGCAAAAGAAAAGGATACTACAGCAAATTCTAAACATATTATTTTATGCTAGCAGAGATTATAACCATTGGTGACGAAATACTGATTGGTCAGATTGTGGATACAAATTCGGCCTGGATGGCTGAGCAATTGAATCTGATCGGTATAAAGGTTAAACAAGTTAGCTCGGTTTCTGATGATGCAGAGCATATCATTGAAGCCTTGCAGCTTGCAGAAAAAAGAGCGGATATTATTCTGATTACTGGTGGTTTGGGGCCTACTAAGGATGACATCACTAAAATAACGATGGCCAGGTATTTTAACATGGGCTTTAGAAGGGATCAGGAAACATTGAAGCATGTAACCGATATTTTTGTCCGTTATAATAAACCGATGATCGAGTCCAATCGCAAACAGGCTGATGTCCCCGATGGCTGTACGGTCATCAAAAACAAGAATGGCACTGCACCTTGTATGTGGTTTGAAGAACGCGGCAAAATATTTGTTTCTATGCCGGGTGTTCCTTTTGAAATGAAGTATCTGATGGAAGAAGAGATTCTTCCGAAATTGAAGAAGGCATTTAAGCTTCCTGCGATCATTCATAAAACAATACTGACGGCAAATATCGGAGAGTCTTTTTTGGCTGTAGAGCTGGAAGAGATAGAGGACAGTTTGCCTGCACATATTAAATTGGCTTATTTGCCTAAACTGGGTCAAATTAGGTTACGATTAAGTGGATCCGGTGATGATGAGCATTTACTTAAAGGAGAGGTAGAAGCTTATGCACAACAGATCATCAATAAAGTAAAAAAGTATGTAGTCATTGATCAGGATATTGCTTTAGAGAAGGCAATATTGGATATCATGGAGGCGAATAATCTTACACTATCTACAGCTGAGAGTTGCACAGGTGGGTATATTGCACATCTGATTACACAACATCCCGGATGTTCGGCTGTATATGCTGGAGGGGCGGTGACTTATTCTAACGCGCTTAAAATGTCTGTTTTAGGGGTTCATGCTGAAACTTTGCAGACTTACGGTGCGGTAAGTGAACAAACTGTAAAAGAAATGGCTTACGGTGCGAGAATTAACTTTAAAACTGATTATGCTGTTGCAGTGAGTGGGGTGGCCGGACCTGATGGTGGTACCGAGGATAAACCTGTTGGTACTGTGTGGGTTGCGGTAGCTAATAGTCACCATGTAATTGCAAGATTATTCAATTTTAGTAACCGCAGGGCACAAAATATTGAGCGTTCTGCCATAGCTGCATTGTCTATGGTTTTGAATGAGATTAAACAAGATGTGGGTTAAGTCTGTAAAATACTTTACTTTTGCACCTGATACAAATCATAAAATAAAAAATGGCTCAATACGAATTATTGTTACCTAAAATGGGGGAGAGCGTTGCAGAAGCAACCATTATTAAGTGGGTTAAACAGCCTGGCGATAAGATTGAAATGGATGATACCATTTTAGAGATTGCAACCGATAAGGTGGATTCTGAAGTTCCGTCGCCAGTAGTAGGTAAATTAGTAAAGCAATTATTTAAAGAAGACGATATTGTACAAGTAGGTGCAGTAATTGCAATCATAGAAACAGATATGGATGCCTCGGTAAGTACTGAAGCAGTTGCGGCACCTGTTGCAGCACCAGAGAAGGTTTCTGAGCCAGTTATAGAAAACATACCAGGACTTGATCAACTTTCTGCTGAAAGTGCTTCAGATCGCTTTTATTCTCCTTTAGTGAAGAACATTGCAGCCCAGGAGGGAATTCATTTAACGGAGCTGGATGGTATCGCAGGAACAGGATCTGATGGAAGATTGACCAAAGACGATTTATTAAATTATATTCAAAATAAAGGTGGAAAAGCTCCTGCTGTTGCAGCTAGTACTGCTACAGCGCCAGTATCAGCGCCTGTAGTGCAATCATCTGCTGCTGCGCAACCGGTAAAAGCTCCGGCTCCACAAGCTGCTACAAGCGTAAGTGGTGGTGATGAAATTATAGAGATGGACAGGATGCGCAAGCTGATTGCCGATCACATGACCATGAGCAAGCAAACCTCAGCACACGTAACTTCTTTTGTGGAAGCAGACGTGACCAATATGGTGATGTGGCGTGAGAAAGTGAAAAGGAACTTTGAAAAACGGGAAAATGAGAAAATCACTTTTACGCCAATCTTTGTAGAAGCGGTGAGTAAAGCGATCAAAGATTTTCCAATGATCAATGTATCTGTAAAGGGTACCCAAATTATTAAGAAAAAAGATATCAATATTGGTATGGCAGCTGCTTTACCTAGCGGAAACCTGATTGTGCCAGTGATAAAAAATGCAGATGAGTTGAACCTGATAGGTTTAACCAAAGCAGTGAACGACCTGGCTAGCCGTGCCCGTAGCTCTAAGTTGAAACCGGATGAAACCCAAAATGGTACTTTCACGCTAACCAATGTGGGCTCTTTTGGTAATGTGATGGGTACGCCAATCATCAACCAACCACAAGTGGCTATTCTTGCTGTAGGTGCGATTAAAAAGAAACCCGCAGTGTTGGAAACGGAATTTGGTGATGTTATTGCCATCAGACATATGATGTTCCTTTCTTTATCGTATGACCATAGGGTAGTAGATGGTGCGCTTGGCGGATCGTTTGTGCGCCGTGTGGCCGATTACCTGGAGAACTGGGATATGAACAGAGAAATCTGAACTACGATATAAACTACAAAAGGCCCCAATTGGGGCCTTTTGTATTATCAAAACAAATACTAGTTAACCAACTAGTGTGGCTTCATTTGCTACAGTTTGAATCTGTTGCTCGGTATAGGTATATTTTCCTGTTTGGGCAATAAATACATCTTTTTGCTCTAACAACTCACGATTGGCGATCAAGCTTTTCAAGCTTACATTTCCAATCACGTATTTGTAGTCATCACGAGAGAATCTTTCTACAATGTTTTCAATCTTCAATTTCTCTACAGTATATTCATGAACATAGCGTAGATAAATTTCGATGTTTACATCATCGGTATGGATCAGTCCGTTGTGTTGGTGATATTTCTTGTATTCATAACGGTAACCATATCTTAAAGCAGCAATGTCCGACAATACGGCTGCACCTGTAGGGTGACCACCAGCTCCTTTTCCAAAAAAGAATTGTTTATCAGCGAAAGCAGCCTGAACAGTAACACCGTTATATTCATTTTCTACATTGAAAAGAAAATCGTCAGATTTAACAAACTTTGGCAATACATAAGTAACTACTTGTTTAGTGCTGATTTTACGTGCAGTAGGTACTAATTTAATTTTAAAGTTCTTTTCTCTTGCATACCTGATGTCGTTCTCAGAAAGGTTCTGAATACCAACATTAAGGATTTTATCCGGATTGATGAATAATCCGTACGCATGTGCAGTTGCTATAGCCAATTTAAATTTAGGATCGAATCCACCTACATCCATAATTGGGTTGGTTTCGGCAAAGCCTAAGTCTTGTGCTTGTTTCAAGGCTACACCATATTCCATGTTCTCATTAAATATTTTAGACAAAATATAGTTTGATGAACCATTGAATATACCGCTGATGCCGTGAAGCAACTCATTGTCGTAATACTCTTCCAGGTTACGAATGATTGGAATACTACCACATACTGCACCTTCATAAAGTAAAGACGCATCATGTTTCTCCTGTAATTCAACCAATTCTGCAAGGTGTGTGGCAATCATTTTTTTATTGGCAGAAACTACGTTTTTACCACTAATTAATGCTCTTTTAACGATGTTGTAGGCAACATCAGCATCATCTATCAATTCTACGATTGTATTGATGTCACTGTTGTTTAACAGTTCGTCGTGATCGGTTGTAAAAAGGTGCGCATCTAAAGTACGTTTCTTCTCAGGGTTTTTGATGGCGATTTTAATGATTTCAAGATTTAAATCCTGACCACGGATAATATCATGTAATCCCTGTCCAACTACCCCAAAACCAAATAAACCAATTTTAAGTTTCTTGCTCATCTAATTATTATGCTGTTTTATGTAATTTAATTATTTTCTTGTTGACACTTTCCTTCAGGAAATTGCCAATGATATTTGTAAGTGCATCTGTTTCAATTAGAAATCCGTCATGACCATATGCTGATTTGAGGCTATGGAATGCTGCACCTGAAATGTTGTTTGCCAGAAACTCCTGTTCAGAGATTGGGAAAAGCACATCGTTATCGATGCCAATAACTAAGGTATTTGCTTTGATCAATGCCAAAGCATCAGTTACGCTATTTCTGCCTCTACCAACGTTATGGCTATCCATAACTTTGCTTAGGTACCAGTAGCTGTAAGCATTAAAACGCTTACAAAGTTTTTCTCCCTGGTAATTCTGATAAGAAGAAGCTCTGAAATTACCGGTCTTATCATTTACACTTTCTAACTGTGTAGCTGTATAAGCATCGTAAGTTCTGTACGACAATAAAGCGATACTTCTGGCTACTTTTAATCCCTTTAGACCGCCATCAGGTTTTTGTGCGTAAAAACTACGGTCTGTGCTTATCGCTAAGCGCTGACTTTCATTAAAGGCAATGCCCCATGGAGAGTGAACCGCATTTGTTGCAACCAGGATAAGGTTGTCAATAATTGCAGGGTCCATAATTGCCCATTCCATAGCCTGCTGTCCGCCTAAAGAGCCACCTATCAGTACTTTGATGTGCTGGATGCCAAAATGTGTAGCCAGCAAGCGGTGCGCCGAAACCTGATCCCTTACTGTCAGTTCAGGGAAGGAAAGGTAGTAAGGTAAACCTGTTACCGGGTTTTCACTTAAAGGGTTGGTGCTACCATAATGCGAGCCAAGAACGTTAGCGCAGATGATAAAATGCTCATCAGGATTAAATAATGCATTGTTGCCAAATAATCCCTTCCACCAATCTAATACGTCAGAGTTAGCAGTAAGTGCATGGCAGGCCCAAATTACATTATCCTTTTTGGCATTTAGTTTACCATAAGTTTGATAGGCAATTTCAAGCTTACGGAGCTTCTTGCCACTTTCAAGCTTAAAGGTCTTATTGTAATTATATGTGGATATTGTACTCATTGCTTATTTTTTTATAGCAGCAAAAGCCTGTTCAAAATCGGCTTTGATATCGTCGATATGCTCGATACCAACTGATACCCTTAATTGATTAGGGGTAACACCAGCACTAATTTGTTCTGCTTCACTTAATTGTTGATGGGTGGTTGCTGCAGGTTGTATGATTAATGTTTTTGCATCTCCAACATTGGCCAGGTGACTGACCAAATTAAGGCTGTCGACCAATAAAGTAGCTTTTTCTTTAGCGCCATGTAATTCGAAAGACAATACAGCACCAAATCCATTTTGCAAGTACTTTTTAGCATTGGCATGGTATGGACTGCTTTCTAAACCTGGATAGTTTACACTTTTTACAACCTCGTGGCCTTCAAGCCAGGTCGCTAAAGCCAATGCATTGTCAACATGACGTTGTACACGTAGCGACAAGGTTTCTAAGCCTTGCAACAATTGGAAGGAATTGAAAGGAGAGATAGCAGGACCAAAATCCCTTAAACCTTCTACCCGGGCACGGATGATAAATTGTATATTTCCGAAAGGACCATCGTTGCCAAACACCTCATTAAATACCAATCCATGGTAACCTTCAGAAGGTTCAGTGAATTGACTGAATTTACCATTGCCCCAGTTGTAATTTCCGCCGTCTACGATTACACCACCAATGCTGGTTCCATGTCCGCCAATCCATTTGGTTGCAGATTGAACCACAATGTGTGCTCCGTGCTCTAATGGTTTAAACAGGTATCCTGCGCAACCAAAAGTATTGTCAACAATTAATGGCAAATCATGTTTGTTGGCAATAGCTGATATTTTTTCAAAATCAATGATGCTATAAGCCGGATTGCCGATACTTTCCAGGTAGATTGCTTTTGTGTTGGCATCAATTTTAGCTTCAAAATCTGAAGGATCATTGCCATTGGCAAATTTAACTTCAATGCCTAAGCGCTTAAAGCCAACTTTAAACTGGTTGTAAGAACCACCATACAAGTGAGATGAGGATACGAAATTATCGCCAGCCTCTAAAATGTTGTTTAAGGCAATAAATTGCGCTGCTTGTCCAGATGCTACTGCTAAAGCTGCTACACCGCCTTCAAGCGCTGCTACACGTTTTTCAAATACATCCGTAGTTGGATTCATGATACGGGTGTAGATATTTCCGAATTCCTTCAGGGCAAATAGGTTTGCACCATGCTCAGAGCTTTTAAATCCGTAGGAAGTAGTTTGATATATAGGTACTGCTCTAGACCCGGTTGTTGGATCGATTACCTGACCTGCGTGTACTTGTAATGTTTCAAATTTATGAGAAGCTGACATATTGTGTTTAATTTTATATGGTGTGATTAATTTCTTAGGGGATACCAACAGGCACAAAAAGGCATGATAGTATATAGTCGTTTAGCGTACCCTTAAAGGGCCTTCCGATGGATTACAAGAAATGCAAAAGGAAGATTTATTGATTATTGCATGCGACAGCACATACACATGGTAAGCTGTGGGCAACAATAATGATTAAGATTAGAATTAATAGTTTTCATACGTTTAAATTTATCTTTCCAAACGGCACCATGCCGGCTGGTCAGGAATTGGCACCTTCTCCATTTTGGGAGGGTTGCCAGTGGGTCAAAGAGCCTGTCTCTCGCCACTTCTTTATAAATCAAACCTTGAATAAAGAAGGTTGACTTGATTAGCTTTCGCTAAATAATATTCAAATGTAGGCGTATCTTACAAAATATCCAAAATTTAATTCTGAATATTTTGTAAGTTATTGTTTTTTAGTTACATAAAGTTGTTTGTTTGCTTGGGTTTGTAGTTATTTCTTCGTTAAAGCTTGCTCAAAATCGGCTATTAAGTCGTCAATATGTTCAAGTCCTACAGATATCCGAATTAAATTTTGTGGAGTTTTAGTGTCTGGACCTTCGACAGATGCACGATGTTCTATTAAGCTTTCAACACCACCAAGGCTTGTTGCCTGTGCAAATAGCTTTACCTGATTTACGATCTTACGGGCCTCTGTAGCACCACCTTTAACAAGAATGGACATCATTCCCCCGAAACCGCTCATTTGTTTCTTTGCAATTTCATGGCCGGGGTGGCTAGGTAGTCCGGGATAGTATACAGTTTCAACTGCAGGATGATTTTGAAGATAAAAGGCTAGAGCCATTCCATTTTCACAATGTCCACGCATTCTATACGGTAATGTTTTAATACTTCGTACCAGTAAGAAACAGTCGAAAGGAGAGGGAACTGCTCCACCAATCTGTTGTATGTTTCTGATCTTTTCCCAGAACTCGTTTTTCTCAGCGGCAATTAAAACACCCCCCAATACATCACTATGCCCCCCAATATATTTGGTTGATGAATGCATGACCAGGTCAGCTCCCAGGGAAATTGGATTTTGCAGACAAGGGGAAGCGAAGGTGCTGTCGCAGGCCAGGATCAATCCGTTTGATTTACTGATCTCGGCTATGGCGGCAATATCGGTGATTTTTAATAATGGGTTGGACGGTGTCTCTATCCAGATCATCACTGTATTTGGTTTAATGTGCTGCTTAATCAGTTCAATATCCGTGAGGTCGATGAAGTCAATAGATAAGGTATCGGCAAAGATGGTTTGTAGCTGTCTTTTAAAGCCCCAGTACATGTCATCGGGCGCAATGATATGGCTTCCTGGTTTAAAGGCCTGGAAAACGGACATGCCAGCGGTATTTCCAGAAGAGAATGCACAGGCTTCAGCTCCTTTTTCTAATTCAGCGATAATGTTTTCAAGGGCTGACCTGTTTGGATTGCTGACTCTGCTGTATATGTGTCCACCAGAATATCCACCCTCAGCATTTCTTAAAAAAGTTGTAGATAAATTTATAGGGGGTGTAACATCTTGTGTACTGATGTCATATAAATTTCCGGCATGTATTGCTAGGGTTTCTGCTCTCATTATTATGGGGTTAAATGCTTAATAACTGCGTTAAGCGATGATGAGGTTAAAGGTAAAAATTATTACGCTGAAGTTTTGGCAAGATTTATGTATTTAAAAAGTAAAAATACTTGATATGAAAAGAATATTCCTGATAGCAGCCATTTTTTGCAGTGCAATAATGGTGTTGCAAAGCTGCTCACCAAAAGGTGCAGCAACAACTCAACCCGTAAGAAGAGGTGATATAACCGGTAACTGGGTTTTAAATGACATTACATTTGATGGAGTTCCTCAAACTTCTGTTAAGTCGTTGTTTGGTGAGTCGTCGTACAAGTGTTTTGTGGGGAGTGCCTGGAGATTAACCAATAGTGGTAATGGAAGTTATACACTAGGTGGCGAATGTGGTGCTAAAATGCAAACGATTTTTTGGTCGGCTAGTCCTAAAGACGATACTTTCCAATTTAAAAAACTGTATGAAGGTGATAAAGCTAAAAATGTAACTGAAGGTTATAGAATGGTGATCGCCTCTGCTAACGGTGATAGCATGGTGATTAAAACACCTGTAGAGTATGGAAATAAAACGGCTTATATCGTGTTGAATTTCACTAAGGCTCAGAAATAAAGGGAAAAATTACCGTTCTCTTCCAGAGCTGCATTGCTTCGCTGAAGAAGCGAAGAACGCTAGGCTCTCTCTGAGAAGGTAATTTTTCTGGCCACAAAGCACATACAACATTGTTTAAATAAAAAAAAAAGGAACTTACTGATTGGTAAGTTCCTTTTTTTTTATGCCTGCTTTTTAAAACGTAATTGTTGTTTTTTTTAAATGTCGGAGTAATCGGTTGGAGTCAAGAAACGAGTATCGTTTTTAGATACATTGTTCTGGTATTCGGGCATAGATTTTAGTTTTAGCCAGTACTCATCTTTTCCAAATGTTTTCCAGTGTTCATCACGGTCTGCTTTATTTTCAAAGGTTGTTAGGTACATGAGGTTAGGCATTCGGCTTCCGGAGATTACTTCAGCATAAAACACTGCGTTAAAGCCAAGTCTTTTAAAGAGACCGATTTCACCGCCTTTATTGAACATCTCTACTTTGTTTTTATAACGCTTTTCAGTTGGGCCTTCGTAGCTACGGAGTTCGTAAACACGCTCTTTCTTTGGGGAGCTTAATTTGGGTAAGTTGAATTTCGGACTACCTTCAAAAGCGTTAAGTAGGATGCTTTCTATTCTTTCAAATGGGGCATCTGTATGTAAAGCATCGAGGTATGCTTTTCCGTCCTCCTGGAACTTGAGATCTTTTTGAAGAATGCTTTCAAGTTTAGCGAAATCGGTATAGGACTTGAAAGGAATAAAAACATAAACCAGTTTTTCGTTATTTTCAGGCGCTTGGGTGTTGGTGTTTTGTACGGGCTTGAAAATGCCTATGTTATTGATTCCGGCACGATGTAAAGCGGGGAGGTATGCCATTTTTAAAAAATCATCCACTGTTTTCTCCTGCTCACTATTTTTTAAATGATAGACTTTTATTTGATAGAAATCTCTGCTGCCAGCATTTGCATAAATATAGCTAATGGGCGTAATGAGCAAGACGAGGAGGAGGGTGGATAATTTATTCATGCTGGTTTTCTATGATTTCTTTGATTTTTATGAGGCGGTCGTAAAAGCATTCAAAAGGTCTCACATTTCCATGGATTTTTAATAGGGTAATGTGGGTATCGATGCATTTGGCCACATCGTTTAGTTTGGTTCCTGGGTAAAGTTCTAATGATTGAGGTAAATCTATTCCTGAAAAATGGGCTTCTAGTTCTTCAATTGTCATGTTGCAAATGTAGCCAAATAATGAGATTCTTTGACGCATGTATTTCCTTTTCCAAAGGGAAGCTCTTTTACATAATGCTGACAGCTAAAATCGGTTAAAAAAAGAAGTATCTAATGATTTTATGCTATTTTTGCTCATTATACATCATAAATGGATACGACTTCAAAACTTGCGTTGATCTTAGCTGATGCTGATCTTTCAGCTGAACTAAAATCAATTGCCCTCAAAGTTCAAAATAAGGAAAGGATTACATTTGATGAAGGTGTTTACCTTTATGAACATGGCGAGCTAGGCTACCTTGGTATACTGGCTAATTACATCCGGGAACAGCGGCATGGCGACAATACTTATTTCAATCGTAATTTTCATATCGAACCTACAAACGTTTGTGTATACGATTGTAAGTTTTGTTCTTATTCACGTCTGATTAAAGAGCGTGAATCTGGATGGGAAATGAGTGTCGATGGTATGATCGATGTATTGAAGAAATACGACAATGAACCAGTAACTGAAGTGCACATTACCGGTGGTGTGGTGCCTAAGCAGAACCTGGAGTTTTATAGCGACTTTTTTAGAAAAGCAAAAGCACATCGTCCTGATCTTCATATCAAAGCCCTTACTCCGGTAGAGTATTACTATATCTTCAAAAAGGCGAAATTAAGTCATTATGATGGTATGAAATATATGCAGGAAGCCGGTCTGGATTCTATGCCAGGCGGTGGTGCTGAAATCTTCCATCCTGAAGTAAGAGAAAAGATCGCTCATGATAAATGCAATGCCGAGCAATGGCTTGATATACATGAGCAGGCGCATAAATTGGGTATGAAGACCAATGCAACGATGTTGTATGGACATATAGAGCAATTTTGGCATAGGGTAGACCATATGGAACGCCTACGTCAGCAGCAAGATAAAAGCGGAGGTTTTCAGGCATTTATACCACTTAAGTTCAGGAATCAAAACAACCAGATGGACAATGTTCCAGAGGTTTCAGTGATTGAGGATTTGAGGAATTACGCCATTGCCCGTATTTATATGGATAATTTTGATCACATCAAGGCTTATTGGGCGATGATCAGCAGGCAAACTGCACAGTTGTCGTTGAATTTTGGCGTAGATGATATCGACGGTACCTTAGATGATACGACTAAAATCTACTCTATGGCAGGGGCAGAAGAGCAAACCCCAGCTATGAATACCCAGGAACTGGTAAACCTGATTAAACAGGTAAACCGCAAACCAATTGAACGGGATACTTTATACAATGTGGTAACCGATTATACCAATGTTGTATTTGAAGACGAAGTGAAACCTCAGTATTATAAATTGCCCGTAATCAATTAAAATGGATAAGGAAATATACATCATCAGGCATGGTGAAACAGATTTAAATAAACAAGGAATAGTACAAGGTAGAGGGATCAATAGCGATTTGAATGATACCGGAAGAGCACAGGCTGCTGCATTTTATGCTACCTATAAAAATGTTCCTTTTGACAAGGTATATACCTCTAAATTAAAACGTACTCATCAGACAGTTAAAGGTTTTATTGATGCAGGTACGCCATGGGAACAGCTTGCCGGATTAGATGAGCTTGCCTGGGGAGAATGGGAAGGTAAACCCAATGATGAGAATGCCATCACCGCTTTTAAGGGCTTAGTAGAGAAATGGGAGAGCGGAGATTATGATGCTCGTTTCGAAGGCGGCGAAAGTCCGAATGATGTATTGTTGCGCGAAAAAGAAGCGATCGAGGTTATTAAAAGCGCAACTGACGAGAAAACCATTTTGATCTGTATGCATGGTCGCGCAATGCGCTTGTTTCTATGTCTGCTTACCAATACTCCGATCTCCGAAATGACTGCATTTCCGCATCAGAATACTACCCTATATAAAGTTGAACTTACAGGTGATCAATTTGTGATTACTGAGTTTAACAATACTGATCATTTAAAATAGCATTTACTGTTGAATAAGATTAAAATTTCTGCCGTTTCCTATACCAATACCAAGCCTTTTATTTACGGAATTGAACATTCAGCCTTGCTGGATCAAATCGATTTGAGCTTAGATATTCCTACAGATTGTGCTGCTAAATTGATTGATGGACAGGTGGATATCGGATTGATTCCTGTTGCTGCAATTCCCAATGTGCCTAATGCCAATATTGTCGCCGATTATTGTATCGGATCAGTAGGCGCGGTAAACTCTGTGTTCATCTTTAGTAAAGTTCCGGTTGTCGAAATCAAGACGGTAAGACTGGATAGTCACTCACGAACCTCTAACAATCTGGCTAAGGTTTTATTGAAATTTCATTTTGAACAAGTTGTCAGCTATGTTACAGATGAGCCTATTGATGCAGATGCAATTGTTTTAATTGGTGACCGCACTTTTGGTAGAAGGGATGATTTTCCTTATGCCTACGATATGGGTGAGGAGTGGATGAATTTTACCGGATTACCATTTGTTTATGCGGCATGGGTGGCTAATAGAACTATCCCGCAAGCATTCATTAATGATTTTAATCAGGCATTGGCCTTTGGCTTGTCAAAACGTAAGGAACTGCTGTTGGATTTACCCAAGCTTGATAACTTTGATTTGGAAGATTACCTGATGCATAAATTAGATTTTGAGCTAACAGATAAAAAACGCGAAGCGCTGGCTTTGTTTTTATCGTACATAGCAAAACTATAAACCTATTCACATTTTTTTAATTTTCAACAAAACGTAAAGCCTACGCCTCAAATAGTATCTTTACGATTTTGTAAACTGAAATCATTTTGGCTAAAGATAATACTAAGGAAACCCCGTTAATGCAACAATACAACGCTATTAAAGTGAAGTATCCGGGTGCATTATTACTTTTTAGAGTAGGCGATTTTTATGAAACGTTTGGTGAGGATGCGGTAAAGACAGCCCAGATTCTTGGGATCGTACTAACCCGCAGAGGTATAGGGCCAAATGGAGCAATTGAATTGGCTGGTTTTCCCCACCATTCATTAGATAATTACCTTTCAAAACTGGTTAGAGCGGGACAAAGAGTAGCGATATGCGACCAGCTGGAAGATCCTAAAACAACTAAAACCATCGTAAAAAGGGGGGTAACTGAATTGATTACTCCAGGGGTGGCTTATAGTGATAATATCGTTAGCCAGAAGTCTAACAATTACCTGGCTGCCGTTTATTTTGACAAAACACAGTTGGGTGTTTCTTTTGTAGATATTTCTACCGGAGAATTCCATGTGGCTCAGGGAAGTACAGAGTATATTGATAAGCTTTTACAAGGCTTTAAACCCAATGAGGTTGTTTTTCAAAAGAGTAAAAGAAAAGAATTTTTAGAGCTATTTGGTGATCGCTTTTATACTTATCATTTGGACGAGTGGGCTTTTACCAGTGACTATGCCAATGAGATTTTAACTAAACATTTCGAAGTTAACTCTTTAAAAGGTTTTGGAGTAGATCGATTGCAAATCGGTATTGTCGCAGCTGGTGTGGCTCTACACTATTTAAATGAAACAGAGCACCGCAATTTAAAACACATTACTTCCATATCTCGTTTGGAAGAAGATAAGTATATGTGGTTGGATAGGTTTACTATCCGAAATTTGGAATTGGTAAGTTCAGCCAACGAGAATGCTGTAACACTTTTCCAGATACTTGATGAGACTAGTACGCCAATGGGTGCCCGTTTGCTCCATAAGTGGATCATTATGCCGTTGAAGGAGTTAAAGCCGATTGAAGAACGTTTAGGAATGGTCGATTTTCTGGTGAAAAATGATCCATTACTCCAAGAGTTTTTAACGCATATTAAGCAGATCGGTGATCTCGAGAGGCTAATTTCTAAAGTTGGCTTACTGAGGGTTGGTCCTAGGGAATTGGTTCAGTTAAAGAAATCTTTATACCACATAGAAACAGTAAAGAAGCTTGCTGAAGAAAGCCAAAATCCTTTTCTGTTGGCATTGGCCGATCAGCTGGATCCTTGCTTAAGTATCAGAGAGAAGCTGGAAAGAGAGTTGCAGGAAGATCCTCCTGCATTGCTAATTAAGGGAAATGTAATTGCAGATGGAATAGACGAGGAGCTTGACCGTTTGCGTAAAATATCATTCGGTGGAAAAGATTACCTCGTAGAAATTCAGAAAAGAGAAGCTGCAATAACAGGTATTCCTTCATTAAAAGTAGCTTTCAATAATGTTTTTGGATACTATTTAGAGGTTACGCATACACATAAAGATAAAGTGCCGGCCGACTGGATCAGGAAACAAACCCTGGTTAGCGCCGAACGCTATATTACCCCGGAATTAAAAGAATACGAAGAGCAGATATTAGGTGCTGAAGAAAAGATTCAGCAAATAGAGGTAAGACTTTATACAGAATTGATTAATCAGGTAGCGGCTTATATCAGGCCAATACAACTGAATGCATTTCTGGTTGCGCAACTGGATGTATTGCTTTGCTTTGCCCAGTTAGCGGTTAAAAACCACTATGTAAAACCTGTACTGAACAAGAAAAAGGTATTGGATATAAAGGGTGGTAGACATCCCGTAATAGAAAAGCGCCTTCCTGTAGGGGAAGAGTACATCACCAATGATGTGTTTCTTGACAACGATACGCAACAACTCATCATCATTACCGGTCCCAATATGTCCGGTAAGTCGGCCATATTGCGCCAAACAGGTCTAATCGTACTGATGGGCCAGATGGGATGTTTTGTGCCTGCTAAGGCCGCTACAATAGGCCTGGTGGACAAGATATTTACCCGTGTGGGTGCTTCTGATAATTTATCATCCGGAGAAAGTACATTCATGGTAGAAATGAATGAAACTGCCAGTATCTTGAATAACATCTCTGATAACAGTTTAATTTTACTGGATGAAATCGGTCGGGGTACAAGTACTTACGATGGAATTTCCATTGCCTGGGCTATTGCGGAATTTTTGCACACCCACCCAACAGCAAAACCAAAGACACTTTTTGCAACGCATTACCATGAGCTAAATGAATTGGCTACCACAATGAACCGCGTTAAAAACTTTAATGTCTCGATAAAAGAAGTAGGAAATAAGGTAATCTTTTTAAGAAAGTTGATTCCTGGTGGTAGCGAGCATAGTTTTGGTATCCATGTGGCTAAAATGGCTGGTATGCCACCAAAATTGATCAACAGGGCCAATGAGATTTTAAAGAAACTGGAAATAGATCGTACGGAAGGCCAGAGTATAAAGGACAGCATTAAGAAGGTTCAGAACCAAGCTTACCAATTGCACATGTTTGCTGTAGATGATCCTGTTTTAGTTAAAATCAGGGATATGCTCAATAATCTGGATGTGAATGTATTGACTCCAGTGGAGGCTTTGTTGAAATTAGATGAGATACAACGTTTAATTAAAGAGTAATATGAACGAACTAAAGGCACTGAACAAAAGCGGGTTATTGATCATGATAGCGGCGATGCTGTTTTTTTCTGCCTGTGGTTCAAGAAAATATTCTGCAAGACCTGGAGGTTCTCCAAGTACTGCTGCTAAGGCTGCAGAAGCCATGTCGCACTTAAAAAGTAAGGAATTGTCCCGCTTTATAAATGATTGGACAGGGGTACAATATGCTTTGGGTGGACTGGATAAGCGAGGGGTAGACTGCTCCGGCTTTGCTTTGCTATTACAAAGAAATATTTACGGTAATGAACTGCCTAGAAGATCAAGGGATCAGGCCGATGTAGTAAACGAAAAAGCGATAACCAGTTTAAATGAAGGAGATCTGATCTTTTTTTCCTTTGGCGGTAGTACGATAGATCATGTTGGCGTATACCTCAACAATAACTTTTTTGTGCATGCCTCAACTAAGCGAGGCGTAGTTGTAGATGATTTAAGTATCCCAGCTTACCAAAGAGCATTTGTAAAAGCAGGCTCATTAAAAAAATAACCATGAATAAATCAAAACACGATATCTCATTCTGGACCAAGTATAAAAAGTTTGCTACGACAGAGATCCTAATGTACCTGATTATGGCTATTGGAATAGGCCTTGGGATCTTAATTCTTAGCTAGTTCCGTTTTAAAAATAGCTTTTACCTGGTCGTACGAGCTTACGGAACTAATAAAATCTGCAAAGTCAGCATATTTATCAGCCGGGTAGGTTCCATCATTCAAAACAAACTTTCTACGGTATATCAGCTTTTTATCCACTTTCCTTACGCTGATAGCATAAGAACCAAAGGCAGTTTTTATTTCAGTGCCTTGCGGTATAAAATCAATGACAACATCATTTGGAAGGGTATAAGTAAGCTCATCTATATCAGTATAACCTCTGTTGATAAAAACAGGTAAGATTCTGTTTCTCACTTCTGGAATCGTACGTTTTTTATTGAATGCATTTAGTACCAGGTAAATATGATTATTTGTTCTAGGTGCATATTTCTGAATGCTGAGTTGTAGGGATTCTTTTGTGACCGGTTTGCTACCCTTATCCTGCGTCAATTTAAAAGTATCGAAATCAATATTATCGATATCATACGTCGTCTTTAGTAATTTCAGCTGTTCTTTCATCGGCTGGTTCACGAACTGAGCATAGTTATCATATTGAGAACCACCACAGCTTGTTTCCATTGTTCCATTGATGTTTCCTTCGGCGTCAAGTACAAGTTCAGCCTTACGTTCCTGTAAATTCATTTGTGCTGATAGGGCTGGGGTTCTCAGTATTTTTCCGCCATCTTCTGTACAAGCTAGCACTGTACGATCATCTGTAAAGCTACCTAAAAAGCCAAAAGGACTTTCCTGATTTGTACATTCCAACCAGGTGGTATCATTTTTTAGCGGAAGGCAAAGAATGATGTGATTTCCCTGGTTCATACTGGCAAATTCGGCTTCCATATCTTTTTTTAAACTACCTGCGTTTGCGATGCAATACAGGGATGGGATATTTATGGCTTTTAGTAAACTCTGGGTGTAATTAACCAGCGCTTTACAGTCTCCGTACGACAGTTGATGGACTTCGCTGGCCAACATTGGCTGTTGTCCACCAATTCCTACCTGTACGCTGATATAACGCGTCTTTTTCTGCACATACTCATAAACCTTACGTGCTTTGTCTTTGTCATTTGGTATACCCGCTACTAAGGCTTTTACTTCCTCAATGGTGGCTGGGCTAAGCGTTTGCCTGTTTTTAATCAGTTCGTTATAAATCCATTTTCCCAACTCTTCCCAGTTTTGGTATTTTCCTTTATAACCGTAATAATTAAATTCTTCGGGCGCTATTTTAACATGGCAGCGATAATTCTCGGGGTCGGGAGCGTAGGGTTCAGGTTTAAAAGCAGTTAGATTTTTTACCGTCCAGGTCTGACTTTTAAGTTTCTCATTTATCACGACTTCTGGTTCTCCTTTATAATTAAAGGCCTTTATTCTTACTTTGTCTTCGGGTTTGCAGATAAAAGTGTAGCCACTGTTCTCTACTGCTACATCGGCTGTATGGCTGGCGTACCAGTCGGGTATCATCAAATTTTGTTTAAATCTGATCTCGTATTCGTACGCTATCGTATAAGGATAAGACAGTACGGTGGGTTCAAAATGTTTCACGCGGTCATCTTCAAACAATGAGATATCGCTCACAGCACTGTGGTCGGTAAAATTACTAAGCGTAAATTTGCTGGTAGCCTTACCAAAGGCATCTATAATAATGCCTTTAGCTGATTTAATAACGGTGTTTTTATTATACGATAAATAGATTTCTGCTTGAGGATTCCCATTTTTATTGAGTACCGTAACTACCTTTTTTATGTTCATAATCACATTGTCGCCCGCGCGCATGTCCACTGTAGTCTCCATTTTCCTAATCACAGCATTGGCACGGTTCTTTAGTTCCGACGAGATTTGATCCGCCGGATATTCGACTTGAGAATAACTATTGAAAGCACAGAAAAGCAGGGCGATTAAACCGATTTGTTTGATTATCATTTACTTTGCTTTTTAAGGATAATATCTGTTTTTTGAACTTGAATGATTCTACTGTATAACTCCTTAAGCGATAAGTACTCTTCTGGGCCGTATATAGGTTTGTTGAATTGCAATAGTTGATTGAATACCAATACGTCGTCCTGTAAGGAAGTTGTGCACATGAATCTGCCTCCACCCTCTGCTAAACCTATATTTAATTCTTTTGGCTTATCGGCTAAGGTATAATTACCAGGTAGCTTAAGGGATATAGAGACGCGCTGTTCGCTTTGACTTCCTAAATCTACCGGGTAGGTACGTTCATTTAAATTAAATGGGTTTCTGGTAGTTTTATCAATAAAAAAGGGATTAAAGAACAATGGGTCATGATTGATGTCCTGAAAGGCCAATATTTCAACATTATAAATTTCAATAAGGGGATTTTCCAAACTGTCCAGATTATTTATTTCATGCTTAACGATTTTGATTTTTGGCATGCTTTCGTCAAGCTTCTCTACAAACTCGTCAATAGAATTGGACGCTAAGATCCTTTTGCGCTTATTGAAAGCCGCATAGCCGATGGAGTAGGTGGTTAGTATTCCTTTTATTTTGCCATCTTTTCCGAGTTCGGCAGTTAAGTTATAACGGGTTGTTTCTTTTTGACTTGCCGTAAGATCGTACCAATAGGATGGTTTCTTTAAGGGAATTACGCGTCCACGACCATTTATGCAGCGTAAAGGAAGTAATCCAAATGGTATTAAAGGTTCCGATGCATCCAGTAGATAAGATTTACCTTCGATATTTACTTTTGCAACGACGTAGTTAAAGTCGCTGATTACCGGAAATAGTGTATTTACAAGGCCATTTACACGGGTAGAAAGGATAACAGCTTCCGCATCAATTTCAGCAGCATTTAATGCCGCTATCAGTGCCAGATTAATATCTGCCGTATTGCCTGTATGTGTTTCTAATGCCTTTTTAATTGTGTTTTCGCTGTATATGCCAATAAAGCCATTTTCTTTTATGTTATGCTTTATATAAGCATAGATCGCTTTGGCCTTGCTTAGCGGATCTGTCGCATTTTTAAGTATATCCGGTAATAGCGTTTTAAAAATATCCTTTCTTTTAATTTGGCCACCAAAAGATTTGTCATCAATCAGTTGGTAATCTACATCTTTCCATTCTTTGGTGATACCCTGTTTGCCACCGGTTGGGGTGATATAGTCCGATAATTCGAAATTAATAGCCGATTTGAAATTGCTTGGGGCAGTCATATAGTTCTCTTCAATAAACGGAGGTATATCCTTCATGATATATGTCATTTTAGAGCAATCAATCGCTCTTCCAGCGATTCTGAGACATTCCCTGTTCAGTTCTGCGTTTTGTGAAGTTAGCTTTTGGGCCCCTCGTAGCGCAACATTATAGTTATATAATGCTGGAATCATGGCAATATATTCGCTATGTAATTTTGGGATATTAGATTGGAATTCCCATGTTCTGAAATTAAAGATCCTTGGTGAGTATAAACGATAGCGGTATTCGATTATACTTCCTTCGGTAAGGTTAGGCATGGTAAATTTGGTAAACGTAACATACTTATTCCTTTTTTCTGTGAATATTTTCTTTTTATCTAATTCTGTGAGGGATATTTCACCGTTTGTATAATTGATGGTGGTTGCCTTCAGTTCCGAAATTGTCTCTTCTTTATCCCCATTTGTTAGCAATGGTATGGTAATATTGGCACTTTCGAATCCCTTTTTGTTGAGGATTTTTATCCGCACATGATATTCAAAGTCTATAAATAAATTGCCGTAGTTGTCATCCAACCTAACTGCTGCTGTCCCAAACTCCCGTAATACGACTGCATTGGCGTTGCTGTCCAATGCTGTTTTTGTAAAGTTCAGGTCGGCTTGACTCACCTTAAGATATTCGAAATCTTGTGCGAATAGCGTAGTAGAAGAAAAAAAAAGGAGTAGAAAGAAAAGATTCCTCATCAATGAGCGTTTAAAGTATAATTATAAACTGCAAGATAAAAGTAGAATTCTGAATAAAAAAATGCAAAGTAAATTATTCAGATAGAAATTAATGTGTTATCAAATAAGTTAAGGATTAATGGATGATTTTTACGACTTTTGAAGCGCTACCAAAAAGATTGAAATGAAATTAAATTTAAAACGCCCACTCGCATTTTTTGATTTGGAAACCACCGGAGTAAACGTTGGTGCCGATCGTATTGTTGAAATTGCTATATTAAAAGCTATGCCTGATGGAACTGAGATAATCAAGTCCATGCGCATTAATCCTGAGATGCCAATTCCATTGCATTCATCATTGATACATGGAATTTATGATGAGGATATTGCGACAGCACCTACTTTTAAAGCTGTTGCAGTCGAATTGTCTGAGTTTATTGGCGATGCCGATCTTGCTGGTTATAATTCTAACCGTTTTGACATTCCTGTAATCCTGGAAGAGTTTTTAAGGGCAGGGATAGACTTTGACATGTCTGATCGTAAATTTGTTGATGTGCAGAATATATTCCACCAGATGGAACAGCGCACTTTACGTGCTGCTTATAAGTACTATTGTGGTAAAGACATTATCAATGCGCATTCAGCTGAAGCTGATATTACAGCTACTTACCAGGTGTTGTTGGCTCAAATTGAACGTTATAAAGACGTTGATTTTGAAGATAAGCAAGGTAAAATATCTCAGCCTGTACAAAATGATGTAGAGGCACTTCATATATTTACCAATATGAATAAGCCGGTTGACTTTGCCGGAAGAATGGTATTTAATGAGAACGATGAAGAAATATTCAACTTTGGTAAACACAAAGGCAAAACTGTAGAGCAGGTTTTTGATACTGAGCCTAGTTATTATGCCTGGATGAAACAGGGTGATTTTCCTTTGTATACTAAGAAAAAGCTAGACGAGATCTGGGCAAGATGGAGCAAAAAGAAAGATTTGCTTAAGCAGGAAAGACAACAATTGGCTGAAGCAAATAGACCAAAACAAGCACAGCCAAGGCCACAACAAGTACAGGAAAAAGCACAAGCTGCGCCTGTAAAGAAAGAAAAGCCTGCTGTAGATGTAACTAACGATATGTTAGAGCAATTAAAAATGAAGTTTGGTAAATAGATATTATCATTATCATATTAAAAAAGACCCTTTATAGGGGCTTTTTTATGAAATCTATATTTCTCGTTAGGCCTTTAAATTTGGTCCTTTTAACCGCCGAGTTTTTAAAGATAGTTTTAAAAACATCTTCCGTAATGTCGAGCCAATCCTCGCGTTTCATCGTTAGCAATTGCTCATTAGGTTTAAACAAAGGTTCAGTATTTGGGGCAGAAAACCTGTTCCAGGGACATACATCCTGACAAACATCGCAGCCAAACATCCAGTTGTCCATTTTGTCTTTAAATCCCTGATCTATTTCTTCTCTTAGCTCGATGGTTAAATAAGAGATACATTTATTTGCATCTATCACATAAGGTGATAAAATAGCATCAGTAGGGCAGGCATCAATACATTTCGTACAAGTACCGCAATGATCGGTCTCGAATGGGTTGTCATACTCCAGTTCCAGATCTACGATAAGCTCAGCTAAAAAAAAGAACGACCCGCTCTTTTTGTTAATTAAGTTGCTGTTTTTACCAATCCATCCGATACCGGCCCGTTTTGCCCAGGCCCGGTCCAACACTGGAGCTGAATCTACAAAGGCTCTACCGGCAACCTCTCCAATCTCTTCTCCAATAAAGTTCAGCAATTGGAATAACTTGTCCTTAATCACCTGATGATAATCCATCCCATAAGCGTACTTAGAGATCTTTGGAGCGTCCGGATCAGCTTGTTTCGCATCAGGATAGTAATTGAGCGTAAGCGAGATCACCGATTTAGAGTCGTCAACAAGCAGCCTTGGATCTAGCCGCTTGTCAAAATGATTCTCCATATAGGCCATTTGGCCATGGTGGTTCTGTTGTAACCAACGCTCTAATTTAGGTGCCTCTTCCTCCAAAAAATCAGCTTTGGCAATACCGCATTGCATAAAGCCAAGCTTTAAGGCTTCAGCTTTAATCATTTTGCTGTATTTGGAGGCATTGTTGATCATCGCCTGCAAAGATAGGGCTTTGTATTGTAAACTTTTTAAAGGCCCACTTGTTGTTCATTTATTAAACCAAAACTTAATGTCATGGAAAATCAAGAGGAACAACATACCGAAAACCCTTCGCAGCCCCATACGCACAAGCCAATAGAACATGACTATTCCAAACACAAGGCAGATCCCGGACCGCCGCGTGAAGCTGTAGAGGAAAAGGATATCAATGGTGCTGCCGTAGTATTAAGGTGGCTTATACCGTTACTAGTTATCGGTTTACTTATTTATTGGCTGTTTTTTAAGGGTTAGATTACTTTAATAGTTTTACTTCATACAGGTCCTTACGTCGGTCCTTTAGTATTCTTACGGTACCAAAATGGTGGATTTCATCCAGCAAATGCAAGTCCACATCAACTACGAGCATCATTTCTGTATTAGGCGTGGTTTCAGCCTTTACCGCATTGGTAGGGAAGGCAAAGTCCGATGGTGTAAATACTGCCGACTGAGCAAATTGTATGTCCATATTGTTTACCTTAGGTAAGTTACCTACGCAACCAGCAATAGCTACATAACATTCATTCTCTATTGCACGAGCCTGCGCACATCTACGCACCCTGGTATAACCATTTTGAGTATCAGTTAAGAAAGGGACAAATAAAATCTGCATACCTTGATCTGCATAAATTCTGCTAAGCTCGGGGAACTCCACATCATAACAGATCAATATGCCGACTTTGCCACAATCCGTATCAAATACCTGGATCTTATCGCCGCCTGTCATTCCGTAATATTTTAACTCATTGGGGGTGATATGAATCTTTCTGTATTCATCAGTTTTGCCGCTCCTGTGACATAAGTAAGTCGCATTGTATAGCTTATTGTTATCAAGAAGTGGCATGCTGCCCGATATGATGTTTACATTGTAAGATAAAGCATATTGCTGTATCCGTTCTACAATCTCGGCCGTGTGTTCGGCTAGTTTGCGCATGGCCTCTATTTCCGGTAAGTGATTGTATGGATGTAATAAGGGCGTATTAAAGAATTCAGGAAACACAATAAAGTCCGAACCATAACCACTAACCGCATCCACAAAAAACTCTACCTGCTCGTAAAAAGCTTCTATATCAGAGAATAATCGCATTTGCCATTGTACCAATCCAATTCTGATGGTTTTTGCCGAACGTGCCGAGGCATCTATCCCCTGATAGTAAATGTTGTTCCATTCTATAAGGGTGGCAAACTCCTTAGATTCGTGATCTCCGGGAAGGTAGTTTTTTAAAACCTTCCGTACGTGGAAGTCGTTGGAAAGTTGAAAGGTAAGGGTGGAGTCGTAAATTTCTTTTGCCTTTACTTTATCAATATACTGCCTTGGCGTGAGTTTATCCGCGTATTCATGGTAGCCGGGAATACGACCGCCTGCAATAATACTTTTTAGATTTAAGCTTTCGCACAGCTCTTTACGAGCTTCATATAATCTTCTACCTAATCTAAGTCCGCGATATTCGGGATGTACAAAGATCTCAATACCATAGAGTACATCACCTTCTGGATCATGAGTAGAGAAAGAATAATCTCCAGTTATATTTTTATAAGTATGCTTGTCGCCGTATTCGTCGTAATCTACAATAAGGGATAAGGAACAAGCAACAACTTTGTCATCTACTGCGATACAGAGTTGGCCTTCAGGAAATAATTTTAGTAATCGTTCGATGCTGTTTTTACTCCAAATTTGACCAAGGGTTTCGTAAGCCTGCTGCATGGATTCCCTTAAATCATTGTAATCCGAAAGGGTAAGTTTTCTTGTTTCTACGTTCATAAAAGCTGTTTTTTCGCTTATAGGAGAACAAAAAAACAGCTTAAATGTTTAAGGAATTCATTAAATACCTTGTAAAATTTGATTGGTATGTTTTTGTATCAGTTTAAAGTCGTTGGGGTCTGCCAATACAATTTTGTTATCCTTATCTAGCAAAAACATTGCAGGAATGGCAGTTACATTATATTTTGAGATGATCTCCTTGTAATCACCTGGTAAGTTGGATAAATTAGCCCAGGGCATTTTTTCCTTATCCAAAGCTTTTTTCCAGTCTACAATGCTATGATCTGTTGAGATACTTATTAAGTCAATCCCCTTATCTTTATAGTTGGCATAGAATGTTTTAAGTTCCGGAATTTCGGCTCGACATGGACCACACCAACTGGCCCAAAATACAATCAGTGTCCCTTTTTTGCCTTTCAGTTGATTAAGGGTGAATTTCTTGTTATTGACGTCTGTGTAACTGAAAGCTGGGAAAGGCATGGACGGGAGCAATAATTTATTTTGTTGGATATGATTCAGGAGTTTTTTTCCTGTTGCTGTACTCATCACCGATTTGTCAAAAATGGCTACAAATTCTTCTAATTCCTGAGGGCTAAATGAGTGCGCATTTTGATAAATATTCAGGACAGCGCCCCAGGTCGAGGGGTTCTCAATTACCATTTGTTTAAATTCCGCTTTGTATTTTTTGATGATTTCATCGCGTTCAGCCAGGGCAGATTGCATTTGGTCGGATGCTCCTAATGCTTGCAAGGAATCAATCTTTTTATTTATGAGGCTCAAGGAAGGAGCGAACATCAGACCTGTTTTCATTTGATATTCCGTTTCTTTAGATCCGCTGAGGAGAACGGCTTTTTTTAATTTAAAATCGCCATTTACCTGCATTTTCGCATTCTCCAATATAAAACCTCCATGAAGATATCCTCTTTCATCAGGGGATTTGTCGGGGTTATAGAAGGAAATAATTTCTATTTTATTTGTGATGGAATCTTTATAACTCAGCTCAGCGGACCAGGCTGGATCGGCGAGAAGGGTGTCTTTTTGAAGGATAAACTTTCCATTAGAAACTTTGGCCAAAGCAATAATCGGCTGGGTTATCTTACGATTTTTATCCCGGTTTAATGCACGAAGGTATACCTGCTTTGCCGGCAGGTTCTTTATGTCACCAATAATTTCAATGTTTTTTTGCTGTGCCAGAATACTAAAGGAAACAAAACACAGTAAGGCAAGAAGGTTAATTTTTTTCATGATTGTTTTAAATTTAAATAACCATTGGTTATTTAAATTTAAAACAATCTTCCGGTTTGTCCAGGAAAATTTCTTTGTAGGTGCTTATATGCTGCTTCTGTTACTTCACGACCTCTTGAAGTGCGCATTAGAAAACCTTCCTGAATCAGGAATGGTTCATATACCTCTTCAATTGTACCTTCATCTTCGCCAACAGCAGTTGCAATGGTTTTTAAACCAACAGGGCCGCCTTTAAACTTATCGATGATAGTTGTCAGTATTTTGTTGTCCATCTCGTCCAGACCATGCTCATCCACATTTAATGCCTTTAGGGCATAACGGGCAATGTCTGTATTGATCTCACCAGTTCCTTTAATCTGTGCAAAATCACGTGTACGTCTTAGCAAAGCATTCGCGATACGTGGGGTACCACGACTCCGACGTGCAATTTCATAAGCACCTTCATCAGTGATTGGTGTTTTTAATATCTCTGAGGATCTTAAGACGATAGTTGTAAGGAGTTTTGCATCATAGTAGGCCAGTCGGGAGTTGATTCCAAACCTAGCCCTTAAAGGTGCAGTTAACAAGCCCGAACGGGTAGTCGCGCCAACAAGTGTAAAAGGATTTAAGCTGATCTGTACAGAGCGGGCATTGGGCCCACTCTCCAGCATAATATCTATTTTAAAGTCTTCCATCGCAGAGTACAGGTACTCTTCAACCAAAGGACTTAAACGGTGTATCTCATCAATAAATAGGATGTCTCCTTCATCAAGTCCGGTCAATAGACCTGCCAGATCACCTGGCTTATCCAATACCGGTCCGGAAGTAACCTTTATCCCAACGCTCATTTCATTAGCAATGATGTAGGAGAGGGTTGTTTTACCTAGTCCCGGAGGGCCATGCAGTAAAACATGATCTAAAGGTTCACCACGTAACTTTGCAGCTTGTACAAAGATCTTTAGGTTTTCCATCACTTTTTCCTGCCCAGTAAAGTCATCAAAAGCCTGCGGCCGCAATACTTTTTCAATATCGCGTTCTATGGGGGATAAGCTTTCAGCGGATGGATCAAGATTCTCGTTCATTGCTCAAAAATACGCTTAAAAATTAGAATTATTGTAAAGACTAGCGAAATTTGGCCGCTACAGTAGCTTCTTTAATACCATTGGCATAGTTGTAAAAGCCTTCACCAGATTTAACACCCTTATTGCCTGCCGTTACCATATTAACCAATAAAGGACATGGGGCATATTTTGGATTTCCAAAACCATCCTGTAACACGCGAAGTATAGCCAGACAAACATCTAAGCCAATAAAATCAGCCAATTGCAAGGGGCCCATTGGATGTGCCATTCCTAACTTCATTACAGTATCAATCTCTTCTACGCCAGCTACATTTTCATATAAAGTATAGATAGCCTCGTTAATCATTGGCATTAATATTCTGTTGGCCACAAATCCAGGATAGTCATTTACCTCAACTGGTACTTTACCAAGTTTTTTGGAAAGTTCCATCACTGTTTCTGTTGTTTCATTGCTGGTTGCATAGCCACGAATCACCTCAACGAGTTTCATTACCGGTACTGGGTTCATAAAATGCATCCCAATTACTTTGTCGCCACGACCAGTTACCGAAGCAATTTTAGTAATAGAAATGGATGAAGTATTGCTAGCCAGAATAGTTTCAGGTTTAGCAAAGGCATCAAGTTCTTTAAATATCTTCAGCTTAAGATCGAGGTTCTCAGTTGCAGCCTCTACAACAAGATCTGCATTGGCTACGCCAGTCTGCATATCTGTAAAGCTTAAAATGTTTTTTAATGTTGCTGATTTATCCACTTCAGTGATGGTTCCCTTAGCAACCTGACGATCAAGGTTTTTACTGATGGTATTTATAGCTCTTTCTAAGGCTTCAGCATTAATGTCGATAAGATTTACCTGGTAGCCAAATTGAGCAAAAGTATGCGCTATTCCATTGCCCATCGTGCCAGAGCCGATTACTGCGATGTTCTTCATTTAGTTTTTTTTTATGATGTTAGTTAAAATGTTTTATGGCGCTAATCTATTTATAATCCACGAACCATCCATTAAATCGTAAACAATTCTATCATGTAGTCTACTTGGTCTGCCTTGCCAAAATTCGATGTGCATAGGCTCTACCAGATATCCACCCCAATGTAGCGGTCGTGGAATTTCTTTATCTTCGTATGCTTTTGTCAAGGCTGCAACTTTTTCTTCAAGAGATTCACGGCTATCCAACACTTTACTTTGCGGAGAAGCCATGGCTCCAATTTGGCTGCCTACAGGACGTGAATGGAAATAGTCTGCAGAGGTTTCGGCATCAACTTTACTTACTACACCTTCAATACGCACCTGGCGTTCTAATTCTGGCCAAAAAAATACCAGTGCTGCTTGTGGGTTTTCAACCAGGTCCTGGCCTTTTTTACTCTCATAATTCGTATAAAAGACAAAACCATTTGTATCAAATTCTTTTAGCAATACAATCCGTGCATCCGGTTTACCAAAGCGGTCTGCTGTTGCTAAAGTCATTACATTGGGCTCATATAACTGTGCATCTACGGCTGCCGAAAACCATTTTCCGAATTGCAGGATAGGGTCGTTTTCCACATCTTTTTCTGTGAGCTGTGCACTGCGATATTCCTGCCTTAAATTATGTAATTTTTTTTTGTTCTGCTCCATGCACAAAAATAGGTTTTAGTTTAATCAAATTTATCCCTAAATTTCCGAAATGATAAGCAGGTTAGAGCCAACGTTAGGCAGATTATTAATATCCGAACCTTTTTTAATGGACCCTAATTTTAAGCGGTCGGTAATTCTTATTACAGAGCATCAGGAAGAGGGGACTGTTGGTTTCATTCTTAACCATTCCAGTACATTATCGCTTAAAGATGTAATTCCGGGACTACCGGAAGCAAATTTCCCTGTATACCTTGGTGGACCGGTAGAGACGGATACCATACATTTTATACATAGATGTCCTGATTTGATCACAGACGGACAAGAGGTGGTAAAAGGAATATATTGGGGTGGTAATTTTGAGAGCTTAAAAGTGTTGATAAACAATCAACAAATTAATGAAGATGATATTAAGTTTTTTATTGGCTATTCAGGCTGGGGTCAATCGCAATTGAACATGGAAATGAAAACCAATACCTGGATTGTATCTGATCAGTTTCACCCCGATGTGGTTTTCTCCAATAATGAAGAAAACCTTTGGCGGGAAGTTATTATTAATTTGGGACCGAAATATGCTCATGTAAGCAATTTTCCTCAGGACCCGAATTTGAATTAGTATTACCTTTTTGACTACATATCAGCTGCGCTTTCTTCAACTTTCTTTCTCAAGTCGTCTTTGTAAGTCTGCATTTTATCAGCCAAAGAAACATCAGCAGTAGAAAGGATCTGAACAGCCAGTAAACCTGCATTTTTTGCTGCATTTAAGGCAACAGTTGCAACAGGGATACCATTAGGCATTTGTAAAATAGAAAGGATAGAATCCCATCCGTCAATGGAATTTGAAGATTTAACAGGAACCCCAATTACTGGTAATACAGTAATCGAAGCAACCATACCAGGCAAATGTGCTGCGCCGCCGGCACCAGCAATAATTACTTTCAGACCTCTTGAAGCCGCATTTTTAGCGTACTCAAACATCCTTTCAGGTGTGCGATGCGCCGATACTACAGTCATTTCAAATTCAACCCCAAACTCTTTAAAAATATCAGCAGCATCTTGCATAATGTGAAGATCTGATTTGCTGCCCATGATAATGCCTACTTGTACGCTCATTTATGAAATAACTTTTAGTGTGTTTTTAATGTAATTGGCTTTTTCTATTGCACCATCCCTGTTTTGATCAACCACAGTAACATGGCCCATTTTTCGGAATGGTTTGGTGTATTTTTTACCATAAAGGTGTACGTAAACACCATCTATGGCCATAATTTTTTCTAACCCTTGATATTTTGCTACCCCATTGTGGTTCTTTTCGCCCAATAGATTGATCATTACCGCATTGTTAATCGTGCGGGTATCGCCCAATGGTAAATTGAAAATGGCGCGTAAATGTTGTGCAAACTGCGAAACGTAATTGCCCTCTATGCTATGGTGACCGCTATTGTGTGGTCTTGGTGCCAATTCATTTACCAGTAATTCGCCGTTTTTAGTTACGAACATTTCTACAGCTAGAATACCAGTGATATTTAATGAAGCCGCAATGTTCATCGCAATTTTTTCTGCTCTTTGTTGCAAAGCCTCTGGATAAGTAGATGGAGAGATTAAGAATTCTACCAAATTGGCTTCAGCATTGAACTCCATTTCCACCATGGGATATGTTTTCATATCGCCGTTAGGATTACGAGCCACAATAATGGCTACTTCCTTTTCAAAGTCGATCAGTTCCTCAACTAAGCAAGGCGCATCAAAAGCATGGTCGATATCAGCCACATCGCTGATTTTCATAACGCCTTTACCATCATAACCATCCTTGCGTTGTTTAAGGATGTAAGGAAAAGCAAAGTTGCAGTTAAAAATGTCTTCTCTGGTATTAACCAATTTAAAAGGTGCCGTAGGAATGTTATTTTCCTTGAAAAATTGTTTTTGAACGCCTTTATCTTGAATTAAACGGATTACTCGTGACTGTGGGTAGACCTGTTTTCCTTCTTTCTCTAGTTGTTCAAGTGCTTCTATATTAACCTTTTCAATTTCGATGGTAATGATGTCAGCCTTTTTTCCGAAGTTATAAACGGTATCAAAATCGGTAATTGAGCCACATTCGAAGTAATTTGCAAGATGTTTACATGGAGCGTCAGTATCTGGATCTAAAACCAAGGTAGTTAGGTTATAATTGATGGCTTCTTGTATCAGCATTCTGCCTAATTGTCCGCCGCCTAATATCCCTAATTTTAAATCGCTTATTTGTTTTGCCATATCTATATGAAAAAGTTATGCTTATTTTGCACAAAAATAACAATTATAAACGGATTGATGGAGGCAGATGCTATAATTATTGGAGCCGGAGCTTGTGGTTTGATGTGTGCGGTACAGGCCGGATACTTAGGAAAGCGGGTGATTTTATTAGAAAAAAATGATCAACCGGGAGCTAAGATCCTGATTTCGGGTGGGGGAAGGTGTAATTATACCAATATGTACGCAACCGATGAGCAGTTTATTTCGGAGAATAAGCATTTTGTTAAATCGGCATTTACACAGTGGACGGTAGCCGATACCATTAGCTTTTTTGAAACTTACGGCGTTGAGGGGAAAGAGAAAACCTTAGGGCAATTATTCCCAAATGGAAAGAACGCCAGAGATGTCGTATCCGTTTTTACTTCAATTTGTGAAGATTTTGGACAACAGTTGATTTGCAATGCAGATGTAAGTGATATAGAAATCCTAACAGATGGATTTACAGTGAAATATGAAAAAGGAGGTAAATCGCGCGCTATAACGGCCCCTAAACTAGTTATTGCTACCGGTGGTTTACCCATTCCAAAAATGGGAGCGACTGATTTTGCCTTACGTTTTGCAAGAAAACAGGGCTTAAAAATTGTAGAGACAATGCCAGCTTTAGTACCACTTACTATAACTGGAAAAGATGAAGAATGGTATGCGCAGCTTTCAGGAAATAGTGTTTTTTGTGAAGTGAGCAATGATCGCATAGCATTTGAAGAAAATATCCTCTTTACACATTGGGGGCTTAGCGGACCCGCAATTTTGCAAATCTCCTCCTATTGGAGGAGAGGAGAGGTATTTAACATTGACTTGTTGCCTCATGTGGATATCACTGCATTAATTGATACAGAGCGCCAGCAGAGTGGGAAGACCCTATTGTCTACTTTGTTTAATCGATTTTATGCGAAGAAGTTTACCGATGCTTTAGGTAAGTATTTGCCTATTGAAAAGCAAGTGGCTAGCTTAACTAAATCGGAACTGGAATTAATCGAAGAGACGATACATAGATTTAAGGTGAAGCCTGCCGGCGATAAGGGTTACGATAAAGCAGAAGTAATGCGGGGTGGTATAGCAACCGATGAGCTATCTTCTAAAACACTGGAATCTAAAAAGGTTCCGGGATTATATTTTGGCGGCGAATGCGTTGATGTAACCGGATGGCTGGGCGGCTATAACTTTCAATGGGCCTGGGCAAGCGGCTTTGTAATCGCGCAAAATCTATAACAAACTCCAACATATTATTGTCTCTGACCACGCAAGCTATAATACAAGTTGAACAGATAACATGGTATTAAAATAATGTAGGCATACTGGTTGTTCACATGTTGCGCCAGGCCACCATAAGCCAATGGCATAATAGCTCCTCCGGCAACACCCATAATTAAAATAGCGGAGCCTCTGTTTAGCATTTTGCCTTTTAAGCCCTTTAAAGCTTGTGGCCATATAGCAGGCCATAATAAGGCATTAGCCAGGCCAAGTAAGGCAATGAAAACAATAGATGCTGTTCCGGGAACAAATATAGCGAGTATAGAAATAACGATTCCTAGCCAGGCGGAGTAAGTAAAAGCTTTTTCCTGCGAAATGTACCTCGGTATGGCATATGTGCCAAATAGGTAGCCAATCATGGTACTGGCCAGGGTATAGGAAGTAAGATTTTTAGCGATGCTTAATGGCAAGCCGTGATAAATACCGTAATTTCCAATGGTATCTCCAGCTATGACTTCCAGCCCAACTGTGGAAAATGTAGCAATAAAACCTAGTGTAAAATTCAGTCTTATTTTTGCAGATTGTTTCGGTAGGTAATCCTCTTCTCCTGATACAGGTAAGGAAGCTGCTATTTCGGGTAAATGTGCAAACTTGATTACGTAGGAAATAAGGAGCAGGATGATGGTAAGGATGGTGTAGGGCATAATGACTGCATGTGCCAACTCATCTAAACGGAAACTACGGCTAATGCTGTCCATGCTCTGAAGTTCCGCCATTAGTCCATCTGAATTTCGAAGGATAATTGCTCCTAAGATCAGTGGCGCCATTACACCGGCAAATTTATTGCAGATTCCCATAATACTAATCCGCTGGGCGGCTTTCTCCGCTGGGCCCAATAAGGTGATATAAGGATTTACAGCGGTTTGTAGCAGTGTGGTTCCGGTACCTACTATAAATAAGGCAAGTAAAAATACCGGATAATAGCGCATCAGTGCCGCTGGAATGAATAGTGCACAGCCCGCGGCCATAATCGCCAATCCAATGCGCATTCCCTTTACCATCCCCGTGCGTTCAAGCAGTTTGCTTGAGGGAATAGCCATCACGGTATAAGAAATATAAAAAGCAAAGGTAACAAGATAAGCTTGCCATTCCTCCAGTTCGCAGGCTATTCTAAGGTAGGGGATCAGCGTTCCATTTACCCAGGTAATAAACCCAAATATGAAAAAGAAGGCACCAATAGTGGCTATTTGAATCGAAAGACTGCGCTTATTGTTAAGCTGGATAGCTGTGGTAGTTTCAATCGGCATAATATCTGCTTTTAAGTAATTCTTTCATGTAATAATTGATGTTCCATTGGTGTGTTTCGGCAGAAACGTTGGCTGGTAATGTCGACATATAAGGAAAGGGACCGAATTCAGACGTAAATGTAAATTGCTTTTCGTTATTTTCTTTACGTATAGCTATCACTTTGTCCCAATATTTTAAATGGTTATCTACAGCGGGCTGCCATTCCGGATCTCCTGGATCTATTACCTGCGGCCCCTGCGAAAAACCAACCCTCGAATGTATATGACGGGTTCTGGAAAGTGCCAGCTCAACTGCCTCAGTCTGGTCATCCAGGTAGCTTTCGGCTACGGTGAACCAATGTGAAATATCAAGTGTCAACTCCAGCCACGGCAATTCTTTTAGGAAGCTTTCGGTAACATGCGAAGCATAGCTGAACTTTCCGCGATGGGTTTCATGCAGAATTTTTATTCCTGTTGTTGTACTGATTTCTTCTGCAAGCAATAGCAATTCAATGTTTTGCTTAAAGCTGAAATGATCTTTGCCGGTATGCGAGGTGATGAACATCGGATTGGCGACCGCAAGTGTATTTAAACGTGTTACCAATTCTTTTTTATGCTGATCAAAATCCGGGCTAACTGTATCCCAGTGCACACCTATTAGTTTTAGATCAAAGTCTTCCAGCTGGTTAATCATCGTTTTTTGCAATACTGGGTCTGTGGGAAGACTAGCCTCCACACCGTCATAGCCGGCTGCCTTAGCCTTTGCCAAAAAGACTGGCCAGCTAAGGTGTTCGCTCCCCCAATAAGTACAAAAAAAACCGATTTCCATGTTATGCCATTTCCTTTTTAGGGTCTATCAATATTGGGAAATATTGGCCAGTTATTTTTTCTCCTTTAGGTATAGCTGGAGTTCCGGGCATCAGTTCCTTATCTGTATCCGAAATAGTGCCGTCAGCGAACATATTGAGTACAAATGCCCTTCTGGATCTATCTGATTTGTTTTCATAAGAACCATGTATCAGTAGGGGGTGATGAAATGTCCCGTAACCTTTTCCGAGTTCAATAGGGATAGGTTTAAAGGCAGCCTTTTGTTCCTCAGTTAGAAATTCCATTAGACCGTCCATTTCTCCGGCAAGCTCTGGTTTTTCCAGTAAGCCCCATTGGTGACTTTTAGGTACATAGTACATACAGCCATTTTCTGTGGTGGCGTCATCAAGCGCTACCCAGCAGGTCAAATGTTGCAGAGGAATGGTGCGGGTCCAGTAGGAATAATCCTGATGCCAGGCTACAACACCACCATGTTTGGCTGGTTTACAAAAAAGCTGATCGTGCCAGAACCTTACGGCATTATTGCCTAATAGCTGACTGGCTGCCATTACAAATGCCGGATTCCATAAAACGTCATGAAAGGCAGGCGTGATGCGCCAGGCGCCCAATGCATGGAACAATACAGAATTAGGATCTGTGGAAGCATTAGAGAAGAACTGATGAAATAAGGTATGATCAGGAAGCTTTGGATCAGAGATGCGAATAAGGTCTTGATTCAACTGATCTACCTGCCAGTCCTCTAAAAATTTAATACCGCTCAGGTAACCATTCTCTTTAAAAAAGCTGATCTGCTCATCACTAAGTAAGTATTGTTCCCATTCATTTTTGTTTTTAGGCCATTTGAAAAAGCCTGATACAGGCTGATGGAAGGATGACAGGTCTTTAAGTTGATCGGTGTTCATGTTGCTGATTTTATAATCCAATAATCTGTTAATTCATTGCTTGCAAATGTGTTTGCTTATTAAATAATCCGTTTTTGTAGAGCATTTTTATAAAGTAGAAGGATCTGTCCTCAAAAGGAATCTCATAAGGTAGGACTTCCTTTACAATTATTTTCTGTTCAGAAAGTGTATCTATTTCCTGCTGATTGCCAGATAAAAAGGCAAGACTCCATTTCAGCGGCAAAGCATCAGGATCTTGTTCAGACCAATTTCCTAGCGTTTTGTGTATTTCCGCAAGTTTTCCTGCTTCCTGCATCAATACGATGCTAAGGAAATCCGTTGAACCGTAAGGGCTTGTGTTATGATGAGTTCTGTAATCTACAATTAGTTGAATTAATTTCTGCTGTGTCGTTTTGTCTTCAGGTCGAAGGCAAATGAGTTCCATATAATCTTCAAGTCGTTCGTCAACATGATGAGGTTTCCCAATTCCCATGTTTTCTGGCCAGGTTCTCGCCATGCGGATATGAAAGATTGCTTTTTCTCTATCTTTTATGGTTATTGCATTAAGTGCACAGCGTAATTGGGTTTCCCGCCAGCTGTTGCGGCCTTCTGAAGCACCTTCATTTGGTAGTACTGTCATATTGCTCATTAGCGAGATGCCTTGTTCAAATTTTTTGGTGTGCATAAAACACCGCGCCAGTTTTAAGCCTAAATAGTAGTTTTCAGGATAGAGTTGATATCCTTTTTCAGTGATAGACAATGCAGCGCTCCAGTCTCGCTGCTTTGCATAGTATTTAGAAAGATTTAAGATGGTCCTCCATTCCTCAGGCGCCAGATGATAAGCATGTTTAAGGTCGCTCAAAGTACCTTTAGCACCTAGTTCATTTCTTAAGTTAGCCCTTACAATATAAAAAGGGTAGAAATCAGGGCTTGAATTGCAACTGTCCAGGAGACTTAGGGCTTCTTCTTTTTGCAGGTTCTGAATATAAGCCAGTGCCAGAAAGTATTTGAATTTCCAGGATGGATGGCGATCAACGGCTTCGCGCAATACAACAATATCTTCTTCTCTGTGGGGAAAAACAAAGGCGGCATCCAGGGCCGCTGCGTGATTAAGGGCTTGGTTAGCTTGTTTGTCGAGATTTAAGATCGCATACAAATGGGCTTTCCAAAGTTGCACCATTGGGTACGCTGGAGCTGTCTCCAGGATAAGAAGAGCATCCTGATGTAAGTTTAAATCGGCATAAAAAGCAGCCAGCTCAATATACGTTTCATAAGGGAGTTCGCTGTTCGTTAGTGGTTCAGTAGCGGATTGCTGAGCCTTTTGCAATTCAAATCTTGCCAGATAATTGATCGGATCCCTAAGCAATAAGTCCTGGATGAATTGCATCGCCTTGTCTTTATGACCTCTTAGATTATTAATGATGATACTTAAATATATGGATTGGAGATTCGCAGAACCCGACTGTCTCGCTTTTTTTACATAACTATATGCCTTTTCTAACTGTCCTTCACGCAGCAGTAATTTTGCCAGTTCAATAAGTGCAGAATACCTGTAGGCTACGGATTGACTGGCTATCGAAAAACCATCTTTTGCATCGGCTGTTTTTTGTAACCTGTCGTTTACCAGTCCGTACAAATAGTTTGCCTCTGGATCATAGGTATCTACAGACAACGACTTCGTTAATAGGGCGAGTGCCTCTGAATAGCTCATCTGTTTAAAATAGAGTCCCGCCAGGCCATTAAGTGCATCCGTAAAAAATGGATCTTTGTCCAGACAAAGCTTGTATTGGGCTATCGCACGCTCAAAAAAGCGTTGCCTTTCCCATTCTTTTGCCTGAATATAGGATGCCTGAACAGAGTCGTAGTTATAATCCTCATCAATTTTTGAAGGTCTTTTTAGTGGAGTATGTTGCTCCGGGCCGTTGTAAATTACTTCATCATTTAGTAAAACGATCAGCTCGGCCTCTGGTATAACATAAGGAAGAGTATAGCTGCGGGATTGCATTGTCGCAAGTGTAATGTGGTGGTTCAATATTTCCTGCTGCAGGTGTAAAATTCTAAATTGATGGTTTAGCGGTTTATTTGCGCTGAGCTGAATCTGTTGATGATCGTCCTTAAGTGATAAATAAAAAGATACTTGAGGAGTTCCGTAGGTAAGACCAGCTAAATTTTTTACCGGAAACCAATGTTCTTCCCAGCTGTCGGTTGTAAATGGTAAAAATGAGCGGTGTTTAAAGGGAGTTTTAGAACTTGCGGCAACACTTTGATTAAATAATCTACCACTTTGTACCTCTGTGTATTGTCCGTCTTTATCAGTAAGTAGATCTTCCCATATCATGCCATACCGAGAGAGGCCCCATATCCATATCTTTTTACCGGGTTTTTCGTCGTAAGGAGCAAAATGTCCCATTCCAAATTGATCATCATGCCAGTAGCAGCCCCAGAAATCCGAATAAGCACCAACCACGTGATAGGATTTATATTCACCGTGGTTATTCTGCTCATAAAAGGATATTTTCCTTTGTTCTTCATCCTCTGGCCAGCTTAAAGGACTGCCGTCATGTCCGAGGCGTTGTTGTCCGGGGTATATGTATTCCAGGTTACCTGAGGCTTTAATGCCAACATTATTCCATTGATAGTAAGATTGAGGGAGACAACTGTTGTTATGCCACCAACTTTTGGTGCTAAAGTATGCAGCATCCTTCTCCAATTTAATTTCGACACGCCATTCGGTCCGTGATGGCCAGTCCGTAGCACCAATAAAACAGCTTACACTGCCATCTTCATTTTCAATCATTTTGTAGTCAACCGGAGCTGAGCAAGAGGGAGTATGCCCAATAATTCCCATATTAATTTCCATGCCACCCGAAGTCCATGGTCCCCTCATAGCCACATCTCTGAATTTTGCAGTATGATTGAAGTAAATGAACTCCTTGCCTGTGGATTTTTCTATAGCACCCCATATTTTACCACCTACAGCTGGATTTACCCATAACTTGATGTAAGCGTTTTCCAGTACAACCATTTCCCATGCTTGATCAGCGCCCGATGTGGTATAGCCGTCAAATCTATTGTAAGGATATAATCGACCAAATTCAGGGATCGGGCTCGGATCTGAGTAAGGATAGGTTTTAAGTGTAATGAGCTCCTTCCCGATGTTGGCTTTTTCAATAGTTTGGATGTCTTTCATTTGCTTGTCTTGGTAGAGCAGGGCTGTGTGTAAATTCAGCAATTATGGTATAATCAAACTTAACTAAGAAAAAATTAATAAACAAGGTTTATGGTGAAAAAATGTGTGCGCACACAATGTGTTTTATGTTTAAATAAGCGACAATATTAGTTTTAATTGTAATGCGTATACATTTTGATATCTGAGCGTATCGAATAAAAAAAAATGGTTTTAATTTTTAATTATCTTACGAACTAATTAGATACATTTGTTAAATTTTTTTAAACTGAGGCTACAATCTAATTCTGGAATTCAGCTGAGTTAAATCAGAAGTAATTAGTGCTCTTAACTATACTATAAAATACAAAAGGGAAATGAAGAACATCCGTATTAAGGATATAGCTGTCAAAGCAAAGGTATCTGCAGGTACTGTTGATCGGGTATTGCACGATCGGGGGAATGTTTCAGAAAAGGTAAAAGAACGTATTCTCAAGATTATAGAAGAGATGAATTATGAGCCGAATTTGATGGCTCGGGCGCTTGGGACTAAAAAGGAATACCATTTTGTTGCACTGATTGGTGATCCGCGTTATGATGCATATTGGCTTGATCCGAAGGCTGGTATCCAAAAGGCGGCTAAAGAAGCAAGGCAATATGGTGTAAAAATTACTTTGTTAATGTTCAATCCTTATGATCCTGGTTCATTTGTAAAGAAGGCTGAAGAAGCAAGTAAGCTAAATCCGGAGGGCATCTTACTGGCACCAATGTTTTATCGTGAGGTGCTGCCGTTTTTTGAAGCCTGGAAAAAGCAGGAAATACCTTTTGTATTGTTTAATACGCAGATCGCCGAGTTTGATCCATTGAGCTATATCGGTCAGGATTCTTATCAAAGTGGACAGGTTGCTGGTAAGTTGATTCACTACGGCCAGCCGCAGGGTTCATCTATATTAATCGCCCATATTGATGAAGAAATTAGTAATTCTGCGCACCTTACCAAGAAAGAGCAGGGATTGAGAAACTACTTTATTCAGAACAATCTTGATCATCAATATGAAATCATCAAAGCTGAATTGAACCTTAGAAACTACGCTATGTTTGTAGAACAGCTGGATTCAATATTTGAAAGCAATCCACAACTGCAGTTCTGTTTTGTAACTACTTCCAAAGCCTTTGAAATAGCGAAATATTTCGAACAAAAATTCATAAACCACATTAGGATAGTAGGGTATGACCTTATTCCACAGAATCTGCACTACCTGAATAAAGGAGCGATCAGCTTTTTAATTAATCAAAATCCTTTAGGTCAGGGGTATTGGGGAATCAATCAACTGGTCAATCATCTGGTCTTTAAAAAGGAGATTTCCGCAATAAAATTCCTTCCTCTGGATATTGTGACTAAAGAAAATCTGAACTATTACATTGAAGATTCTATGTTGCACAATAGGTTTTAGCGTTTTCTATAACCTATTTTTTCAAATGGGATAGCTGTAAATCCAGGGATTTTTTGCCATACAGCTGCATCTGCTCTCAGTTTAAAGATTTCCTTAGTATAGTCTTCAAATCCAGGGTCTTCATTGGTTTCGTAATTGTTGTCCATAAAAGGAAGCAAGCTTTCTTTTCCTTCTACTCTTTTCCCTATTTTAACAAATAGGTTTTTTGAGAATATATTCCGTTTCGGTAATTCCGGATTGTCTTCAAAGTAATTCGGTAATTGTGGATATTGGATAGAGTAGGGTGGGTTTTTGTAGTTTACGGCTTCCAATCTTTTTTGAAAAGTGCCATCTTTTACCAGCATTGCTTTGGCCCAATTTTTTAAGCGGTCGTCAATATGCGCGACAAAAGGCGTCTCAATAAAAATATTGTCATGATAGGAATTGTCCCTGCCACCTCCAATAAAACCTGCGACTGTGCCAGCCTTATAAAACACATTGCCGTATACTTCCATGCCACAAGCCCCATCGTCGTGGTAAACTGCCATCGTTTTATGTTGACCGCCGATATGGTGAAAATAATTATAGCGCACAATGTGCCCTCTTTCCGATGGATTACGGCCGTAGTATAGCGCGCCCATATCATCCGAATCCATAACTATATGATGAAGATTATTGTATTCTATGAGGTGATTATTGCCGTGTAGGGTGAGGCCGAAAGAAGGAGCGTTGTAGATTTCACAATTAGAAACAGAATTCCCGACTCCCGTAACCCATATTCCAGGCCGGTATGTCCGTTCAAGTCGGTTGTAATCGTGTGCACTACAGTTTCTGATATAGTTGTTTCCAGGTTCTAGTGTCAGCCGGTCGCCGCCGCTGATTAAAAAGCAGCCGGAGCCCATATTGTAAGCTTCAGAATTGATGATTCCGTTGTTCTTTCCAGCTTCGCGATTGAATACGGTATTTTCATAGACATATTGGAAAAGACTACCTATCTGTCTGGATGATGGTTTTACGGCATAGACACTTAGGCTATCAGATTCCAATTCTACCCCTTTGCCCATAAAAACAGCAACAAGGCCGAGGTTGGTAAATTTGCAGCCATCAATGATTAAGTTTTCAGTTCGTTCTGTGGTGATACCGATCCCTCTGCTACAGGTAAAACTAAGGTTCTTTATGTTTACGTTCTGTACATCCTCAATGGCAAACATAGGTGTTTCCAGTTCGGATATTTCAAGTTTCTCCAGGTTTGCAGGTGGTAAAAAGTAAAGAGTTTTAGTGGCCACATCTACATAATACTCTCCTGGCAGGTCAATTTCTTCTGGTATGTTGTAGGCATACCAGGATCTCCAGGGTTTGCCGGTGGCAAAGCCATAAGGGTGTGGTTTAAGCGAAGAAATTGTTTTGTTTACAGTGTCTATATCCTTAAGTGGAAGGGCATCTTCGGCATAACCCCATCTGAAGAATCCCGAGATCCATGCTTTATCAGGCTGTTTCCATTTGGATGGCCGGTTAATGTCTTTGTAGGTAAATACACCACCACGGTTGGTGGAATCACCCCATCTTGAGATAGATCCCGTGTCTAATACGGTATGAATAGGGATGCTTCCTTTATTTGGCCATCTGGCTATTGTTCCCGGTTGATCATTGGTAAAAATCTCTAATGGAGCAGGAGCATAGCCTCTTGTAAAACCAATCATTCTTAGCTTTCCTGTATTATGTACGCCTGCTGCCGTGAGTGATACTTCCCTGATTTGGTTCCTAACTTCGGGTAAGAAGCGATCCCGGAATCCCTGGTCGGATACAGGTTTTATTAAGTCCATCGGCACAACCCTGCCGCCATGAATAATTGCCTTTTCATTATCATAAGATTTGATGGTAAGCGGCATTCCTGAGTTCCATGTTTTACCTTTTACAATTTCCAGAGTGGAGGTCAGCGGATATACACCGCCACGTAAAATGATCTCTACAGGTATTTTCTTTTTTCTACTTTGTTTATCCGCTAATGCTATTGCTTTTTCAAGCGTTGCTACTGGACTCTTTATTTTCCCCTTTGCATTAAGTTTGCCAGTTGGGGATACATATATTTCAATTTGTTGCTGGGCAAATCCAGATATGGTTATAGCTAGGTTTAAAAGCAGCAAGCCTGTAAGTGTCTTTCTCATCAATAAACGTGTTTAATTGCTATTTTCTCTTCAAAACAATAAGGAATCCTTTTCCCCCTTCGAGCGTGATTTCTTTTTTTAGGTCAATTTTCTGGGCCGACTGGAATTCAATAATTTCAGGTATTTCAGCGGCTACCTCGTTTTCTGAGAAGCCCATTGCTTTCCAATCTATATTGAGCTTGCATTTTTGTATTTCTGCTGTCCAGTTGGCTAAAGCAATGATTACCTCGTCTTTACCTTTAAAAATGGTGACTTCAGTTTTATTATTGTTGGTTTTAACAGGCGTTTCGTTGTTCCAGAAACCAATCATCTGTTTCTTTTCGATGTGATAATCGTCCCAGAATTTCCAAATGTGTTCGGGTGTTTTTGCTTTGAACCAACCTAATCTATTGGTAATGCCAAATACCATTCCTCGCCATGGATTTTCGCCTTTATTTAACATTTGAGAGGAAAGGCCAAAAGGTACACCGCTTACTTCTATCAACCAATAGTCCGATGAACGGTCGTAATCCCTTGCTTCACCAACCCATAAATGATCAATGTAGGGTAGCATGTCCATATATAGATTCAGGGAAGATGCCCATTTAGCATATTTGTTGAAATGGTTCCAGGTATGCATGTCGATTTTAGCACCGGGTCTGTCTCTTTCCAGAATCTTGCGGGTTCTTTGCATCGTTTCACGGTCAAGCGCCAAATCATCCATATAGATCCCATCAATATTCAGTTCTTTACACATCCACTCTAATCCCCCCAGAAAGAAGTTGTTTAATCGAGAATCTGGTCGTGTTAGTACGGCTAAATCCTGTCTTCCCTTATATTTTCCTGAAGTAAATGTCGCTACCCAGCCTGGTATGAAATCTTTTTTGAGATTTTGTCCCAACCAAGGGTGTACGCCATTTGGATTTACTAATGTTCTGGTTGCCATGCCTGGTCCCGGATAAATGATTTCATCACCCAATGCACGCATGGCCCATAGTTCTGGTGCATTTACACTGATTTCGCGAGTGGTATAATAGATCTTAGTTTTTATTCCTTTTGTATGCGCACTGTCTATAAAAGCTTTTAAATCTGGTACATTGTCATTTGCAAAAGGATAATCCAGAAATGGATAGATGTCTTTTTTATGGTGTACATTGATGATGTTGGCCCCATGTTGCTCTGCTAATTTGATGGTATTGCTGGTGGTATCAATATCAGAATGGTAATAGCGGTCGTTAAATTGAATGTCTTTATTGATCAGTTTGAATGGGGTTACCAGGAATTCTGCGTCAAATTGATAGGTTTCACCCTTTTTTAGGGTACGCTGACCAGAATAGGCCTTGATCATTACTGTTTTATCCTGTTCATAAATATCTACGCCGCCCTTGTGGTTGTTTCCCCAGGATTCTGGCTCATGTAAGGGGCCAAATGGATAATATAGGTTAACCAGCTGCCTCTGATAGTTTTTGCCTTTTAGTTTTACCTTAAGACCTCCGTTTACGGCTCCCATCCATACTTCATCCTGATGTTTCTCAAGTACATCCCATTTCCATTTCCATTCTTTCGGTCTAAACCCACCGTCCTTATCAAGCCCCATCATATAAGTTGCTTTCTCGGCTAGCATAGGAATCTGTAGTCTGATGTCATCAATTGGAATGTCGCGTGAAGCAGAGACTGTGGCGCTGTAACCGATAAAACCATCATAATCTGCGCGGCCCTTAACTAAAATGCTGATATCGCCATTCGTCAATGTGGTTTCCCATCGCGTGGATGCAGGAAAGTGATCCTCGAACTTTAGTGGGCTTGACTTAAAAGGCAGATCTTTGCCATTCTGTGTTACAATAAACCGAATAGGGGCGGCAATGATTGGTTCGCCTTTAGGTAGGATCAGTTCGTTGTTTTTGTCGAAATGCGTCTGAATACCTATTGGTAAGCCCTGTTCAGACAGTTTTATGGTTCTGCCTAGTATAGAAATATCTTTTTGTGCTCTATCTACTTGTTTGAAGCCATTGGTTATGCCATTGTCCAGGGCAACTTTTGTATTTAACCAGGCTAATCGTGACAGCTTGGTCTCATCATTATATCCATGATTGGCTATGATATTTCCGTTTACATCGATGGAGACATGTACAACGGTACTGGGTTTTCCTTCTGCAGATATCTCGACTACACCTTTATATGTTCCTTTGAAATCTTCAGGTATTTGCAGTCCAAACCATAGGGGTAATACCATTTTGGCTTGCAGCTGCAGTGGTTTAGAAAAAGGTTCACCTTTAAAAGAAATTCCCCCACTATTGAAACAGGTAACATCTTTTATGGATTGTCCCTTGCTGTTGCTTAGGGGTGAAAAGCGGACTTTTATATTCTTTAAGGATTGACCAGAAGCATATAATCCGATCTGAAACACATAGTATTCACCGGGTTGAGCGGAGCCTTTAAATGATGACATTGCTTCCGATGAGTAGCTGGTCCATTTTTCTGGAAGGCTATCTAGTAACCTGATTGGATTTTCCCTGGTTTCAGGAAAAGTGAAATACGCTTTCCCAGGAAATCTCTTTAATAAGCGGCTTACTTGCTCCGTTTTTGCGGGTTTCGACATGATCGTCGGTCCCAATCCGATATATCCCGTAAGCTTTGTTTCCCGTATAGCGTCTACATCTATAGCATGAAGAAGTTTGTCCTTGTTTTGTCCGTACACAATTGAGGAAATTAGCATAAGAGAAAGGAATAGTGTGTTTTTCATACGTGTTGATTTATTAAAACAAATCGTTGGTTTATATCTGGTGGTTCTGGTTTTGTGCTTTTAAAGTAGTTCAGAGGGAGATTTTGTATTGATTTTTCTCCCTTTTGATTGTCGCTGAAAATAAAAACGCAATGATCAAACATAACAACAAAAAACCGTTAATAAAAAATATTTTCAAAATTGTGTTCGCACACATTAATATTTTATTATGTTTGTGTAAGCATGAAGGAGTAACTATGTGTTCGCACACTTTTAATCTGAGTGCCAGTTTTTTCCACGAACCACAGAAGGGCGATTTAGTCCTGTGGAAATACAACATTAACCAAATAGAAAGATTAACCAATCTAAAATCTTGAAGTATGATCAAACTCAAACTCAAAAAATGTAGCCTTTTAAGCCTAAGGGTTGCAAAAACTTTGCTTGCTTCTGTTTTTATAGTTTTGCTGGTTTGCGCCGGTGATGCTGTTGCTGCGAAAGGAATGCCGGCACCGATTACCATCACCGGCAAGGTTGTGGATTCAAACGGGGAAGCCATTATAGGTGCAACCATTAAAAGTTCGGCGGGAGGGGGAGCAGTGACAGATGCTAACGGAAACTACACATTAAAGACTGAAGGCAATGCAACGCTTACCATTAGTTTTATCGGGTATGCGAGTCAGGAGGTGAAAGTAAACAACCGAACAAAAATCAACATTACACTTGTCTCTTCATCGAATGAGTTAAATGATGTTGTTGTAGTTGGCTATGGTATCCAGAAACGGAAAGACGTAACCGGGGCAATTACGACCATTAAGTTTGATGAAGGGCCTAAATCTTCCATGCCTTTTATGAATGTACTGGAAGCCTTACAGGGGACACCGGGTATTAACATTGGCCCATCTACCGCAGCTGGTGCCACACCAAACATAGTAATCAGAGGACAAAACTCTATCAGTGGCAACGGTTCACCTTTGATTGTCTTAGATGGGGTAATCTTCAATGGAAGTCTTAATGAGATTAATATGAATGATGTAGCTACCTATGACATTCTGAAAGATGCCAGTGCTGCATCCATTTATGGATCACAATCGCAAAATGGCGTGGTCATCATCACGACGAAGCGAGGTAAAACGGATAAGCCGCAAATCAATTTCAGTACGTATTATGGTGTTCAAAACTGGACCCGGGTTCCTAAAATGAAATCAGGAGAGAGTTTTTTGCAATGGAGAAAAGACAACTTGTCTATTCGTGGTCAGGATATTAGTGATATTACTAAAGTACTTAGCCCATTGGAATTGAAGGCCTATAATGAAGGTCACGAGTTAAACTGGATGGATGAGGTAACACAATATGCACCAGTTGTAAATTATGAAGTAAATGTGTCTGGTAGGACTGAAAAGTTGAATTATTATTTGTCTGCCGGTTATTTAGATCAAAAAGGGGTATTGTATAATGATAAGTTCACTAAACCCAACCTTACCCTGAAATTAGAGAATAATATAACAGATTGGCTTTCAGTTGGGGCAAATGCCTATTATTCTTCACGAGATTTTTCCGGGTTTTCTCCAAATATGTACATGGCAACCTATATGTCGCCTTATAGTTATAAATATCTTGATGGGACCAACGATCAGATTTTACAGAGATATCCTGCAGGAAATACTTCTTTGTTTAATCCTTTCTGGGGAAATCCAACGAATTCATTGTTTCCTGGTATGTACGATGATGACCTGAATAAACAGTACAACATTAGAGGGATTGGCTTTGTGAATGTGAAGGTTCCATTCATAAAAGGCTTAAACTACCGTTTTGAGGCTACAGGGAACAAAGGCACTAATGAACTGGCTTACTTCCACCATGAGTTTGGAGAAGTAAATACCTTATTGCCAGCAAATGTGGCTAATCCGCTGCAGTTTCTATCAACCACTAATGGCTACCGCTCTAATGAGCAGCTTACATCCTGGTTGATCAATAGTTTGCTTTCTTATACCCGTTCTTTTGGCGATCACAATGTGGATGCACTCTTTGGCTATACAAGAGATTATTCACGTTCACAAGTTACTCGTTTTAGTGGTTCTGATTTTGCTAAGGCTGGAACTACGAGACTTGGATATGATGGTCTTTATCTGGCTACAACTAAAGATGGGAATACCAGTTATAATGAGGGGGCCAACGTAGGCTATTTTGGGCGCTTAAATTATAATTACAAACAAAAATATTATGCTACTCTTAATTTTCGGAGAGATGCAAATTCTGCCTTTGCAGAGGGGAATAAGTGGGGGGAATTTCCAGGTGCTTCGGTAGCCTGGGCCATATCCGAAGAGGGCTTTATGAAAGATAAATCTTTTGTTGACTACTTAAAATTGAGACTTTCTTATGGTAAAATTGGTAATCAAGCTGGAACAAACTATCAAACCCTGGCTTTTACCGAGGGAAAAAACAATACTGTATTTGGTAGTACAACAACAGCGACCAGTACTCCTTTTAACCTGGCTAATAATCGTTATACCTGGGAGACCACAACAGCCTTTAATTTTGGTGTCGATTTTCAATTGTTTAAAAATAGACTGACTGGAAATATTGACGCTTATAAAAGTAAGACTACGAAACAGCTGCTAACCCGCTATATTCCTGTATTCACAGGTTTCAATACGATAAAGGCAAACGAGGGCGAGGTTCAGAACTGGGGTGTCGAGATTGCCTTAAATTCTGTGAATATACAGTCTGATAATGGCTTTACCTGGAATTCCGGAATTAGTTTCTGGTTGAACAGAAATAAGCTGGTACACTTGTATGGTTTGGACGTGAATAAAGATGGAAAGGAAGATGATGATATTTCAAACAATTTGTTTATTGGAAAATCATTGGGTGGCAATTATGACTATACTGTAGATGGTATTGTTCAAAGTTCGGATACGGAATATATTGCTAAATACAGAAGTGCAAGTGGTGGCCAGTTATTTTTTCCAGGTGACCTGAAAATCCGCGACTTAAATAATGATGGCGTAATCAATGAGGCCGATAAGTCTATTGTTGGATACAATAAAGAAAACTTCAATTTTAATGTGTCCAATACATTTAGCTACAAAAATTTTCAGTTGTTCTTTAGCATCAACGCTATCATTGGCGGAGGTAAAAACAATTATTTTAGTTCCACAAATTTAAGAGGACGATTCACAGGTGCCACTTTACCTACTGTTGGAAATTGGTTGGACCAACCTTATTGGATGCCAGATCGTGAAAATAATGAATTTCCAAGGCCTAATTATGCAAATACTTATCAGTATGGCTTCTATCAATCCAGGACTTTTGTTCGCTTGCAAACCGCATCCCTAAGCTATAATTTTCCTAAAACCATTACTGAGAAGTTGAAGGTCGATAACCTTAAAGTTTATGTGAGTGGAACGAATCTGATTACTTTAACCGGATGGACTGGCTTAGATCCGGCAAATGGTGCACAGATTGGTGGAAATGGGGGCTCTTCAAATGGTAGTGTTAATATATCTAATCCGTTAATGCGTACCGTATCTTTTGGACTTAATCTTGGATTTTAATTAAAAAACTACAGACATGAAATTATATAAAAATATTATGCTCTCTGCGACAGCCGGAATGCTGTTGTTAAGCTCCTGTAAAGATGATGCTTTTTTAAAGGAAAACTTAAGAGATCGTTTAAGTACAGAGACAGCGTATAGCAATAAAGCACAGTTTGATGCTTTAAGTGCAAATATGTACCGTACGATACAATTGTTTTACAATACTGCAGATATTAACCATGAAGCCTTTATACTTGGGCAGGGAACAGACGTATGTTTTGACCCTAGGGATGATGCGGCGAAATATAACAATTGGGGCTTGGTTAATTCAAGGGAGCCTTTTTCGGAAGACTGGTTTAACTTACAGTATTCAATTATTAAAGATGCGAACACTTTAATAGAAAATGCTTTGAAGCCCGATGTACTATGGGTAAATGAGAGGCAAAAGAATGAAACACTAGCTGAGGGATATTTTTTCAGAGGCTTTGCTTATCGAAATCTGGCCAATATGTATGGCGGGGTTCCTATTGTGGATAAGCCAGTAAAAGAAGCAAAGATCGATTTTGTAAGAAATACCAGAGAAGAGGTGTGGACCTTTGCAAAAAAAGATCTGGAATTTGCCCGTACAAATTTGCCTTTAACAACAACCAGTCCGGGTCGGGTGGTTCGCGCTGCTGCAGATCATGTTTTAGCTGAAGTAAATATCTGTCTTAAAGATTACGATGGTGCGATCGCAGCGGCGACAAGAGTAATCGATGGAACTGATGGTGCTTATTCACTTGTTAATGCACGTTTCGGCGCGCGCAGCACAGAAGCAGATAAAAACTATTATTATGATTTGTTTGTGATGGGAAATCAGAACCGACAAACGGGGAATAACGAAGGCATATTTATTGCGCAGTTTGAACAGAGTCCAACAGGTGCTGTGGTTATTGGGGGTACCCAATTTGCCGGGCGTCCATTAATTGAACGGATGATGTGGTGTAACTACTGGGGGCTTGTGAAAGCAGGTTACTCAAATGTAGCGCAAGACAGTACAGGTAGAGGAGTAGCCTTTTGCAGGCAAACCAATTACACAAACTACACGATCTGGAGAAATTCTGGAACTGACATCCGTAATAACGAAACCAATATCAAGCGTAAATATTATTTTGCTGCAAATGTAGGTACTTTTAAAAAGGGCGATGTGATCCCTAAATCCTTTCTTACCACGCGTGATGATACTATGTTATATGTTTATCCAAACTGGGCCAAATTTGGTACAGATAAGCACATTGCCCAAAAACCAGACAATGGTTATGTGAGAGATTTCTATGTCATCCGTCTTCCTGAAACTTATTTTTTAAGGGCGGAAGCTTATTTGGGTAAATCAAGGGCCGATTTAGCCGCTGATGATCTCAATGTAGTAAGAAGGCGTGCTCAGGCACCTTTAGTCGCAGCAGCAAATGTGGATATCGATTATATTTTGGATGAGCGTGCAAGAGAGCTGTATGGTGAAGAGTTTAGGATGATGACACTTACGCGTCTTGGTAAACTTTATGAACGAACCAAGAAATATGGCTATGAACGATCACAGGAGTCTGTACAGCCGTTTAACAATCTGCTGCCTATTCCACAAAATGCGATAGATAGAAATGTGGGTGCACAGATGCCTAACAATACCGGTTATTAATTTTTTCTAAATACGCACAAATCCGAACTGTGCAGGGACTTCCCTGCGCAGTTTATTCTTTTTTTCGCAATCGAAGCAACACATCAAAGCTTATGAGGTTAATTAAAATTGTATTCTTCTTTTTTACAGTTCTGCAGATTTTAAATGTTCAGGCTCAGGAAAAAAGCGGCTATATTCCGTTAACGCAACAGGAAAGACAAAAAGTAGAAACACTACTGAGCAAAATGACTTTAGAAGAAAAAGCCCATCAGCTCGCGTCGTTTTATCCAAATGCAAATAAGAGATTAAATATTCCCCATATGCAAGCGGGCGAATGCCTGCATGGCGTAGTTGCGGCCGGAACGACTTCCTTTCCACAAGCGATATCGATAGCCAGTTCATGGGATCCTTCGCTGGTAGAAAGAGTTTCTACAGTGATTGCAAAAGAAGCAAGGGCCTTAGGTATTCATCATTGTTATACCCCAATGCTTGGTGTTTTGCGCGATGCACGCTGGGGTCGTTTTGAAGAAGGTTATGCTGAAGATGCTTATTTGGTTAGTAAAATTGGTGTCGCTTTTATCAATGGCCTGCAAGGTCGTGGCAAAGAACGATTCGGTAAAGATCGTGTGGTGGCAACAGCAAAACATTTTGTAGCCGACAGCGAGCCATTGCTGGGTGCCAATGGTGCTGCGGTCGAAATTTCTCTCCGCAGTTTACATGAAATCCATCTCCCACCTTTCCGAGCTGCTGTAGAAGAAGCGCAGGTAGGCTCGGTAATGCCTGCACATCATACTTTAAACGGGGTGCCTTGCCACATCAATACTTATACTTTAAACGATGTATTTAGAAAAGAATATGGCTTTGATGGACTAGGCGTTTCTGATAACAATGATCTAAGATGGGTGCAGGACCGTTTGTTCGCTACTGAAACTCGGGAAGAAACCATCAGAAAAGCCCTCGAAGCAGGAGTGCACACCGAACTGGCTTTTAAACAGACCTGGGCTGATAAAAGAATGTACGGACCACCACTGGTTGCGGCCGTCAAAAGTGGAAAAGTACCTGTGAAACTGCTGGACGATGCAGTTAGAAAAGTGCTGGAATTTAAGATTGCCCTGCATCTTGATGAAGAAGAGAACCCCTTGGGTAAAGAAATGACCGAATTGCAAAAAGGTACAAAAGACGCTGATGTAAATGCAGATGTGTTTTTTTCGCAGATTGATGGTTCGTTATCTAGCCCAAGGTCAAACTATAAAACTGTATTAAACAATCCAGCACATGATGCGCTGGCTCTTGAAGCCGCTCGTAAAAGTCTTATTCTGCTAAAAAATAATAATCTTTTACCCTTTAAAAAAGGTCAGTTCAAAAAGATAGCAGTGATAGGTCCTAATGCCGATACCATCCGATTAGGAACTTATTCAACCCAGCAGCCCAAACATTTCATCACCGTAAAACAAGGGATTGAAAGGGCAGTAGGCAAAAATACACAGGTATTGTACGCAAAAGGTACCGATATACAGCATCCTAAAGACGCCCAAATCGCAGAAGCCGTTGCTACTGCCAAAGAGGCTGATGTATGCATTCTGGTATTGGGAGATGACGATAAAACCGTCATGGAAAATGTAGATCGGGATGATATCTCTTTACCGGGCGACCAGGATAAGTTGATGCAAGCCATTATGGCTACTGGTAAACCGGTCGTACTGGTTTTATTACACGGTCGCCCTGCTGCCATTCAGTGGGCTAAAGATCATGTTCCGGTTATATTAGACGGTTGGTTTCTTGGTCAGGAAACAGGTACTGTCATCGCAGAAGCTATCTTTGGCGACATCAATCCATCTGGAAAATTAACAGTTACTATTCCTCGTAATGTTGGACAGGTTCCTGCGTTTTACAATACTTTAATTCCAGGTAGACCAAGAATGATGTGGGGTACTATTGAAGGTGCTACTTATCCATTTGGCTACGGATTAAGCTATACGCAATTTAAGTATGGGGAAGTAAAACTCTCTAAGGCCAGTATGAAAGCCAATGAAACCGTTTTTGCCGAGGTTGAAATAACCAATACCGGTAAAATGGCGGGCGACGAAATTGTTCAGCTTTATCTTCGAGATGACATTTCTTCATTGGCAAGGCCAATTAAAGAATTAAAAGGATTTAAACGAATTAGTCTACGTCCCGGCGAAACCCAAAAAGTTTCTCTACCGATTACCTCGCGTTCGCTCGAATTCTGGAAAGATGGAAAATGGATTACCGAAGCCGGCAGCTTCACGGTAATGATGGGGCCAAATTCTGAGGAACTCAAAACAATTAAGTTGCAGCTAGTTCATTAAATGACAATTTAAAGCTTCAAATATGTATAGACGGCACTTTTTATCTTTAATACCTTCTACAGCACTAATGGGGTTGGGTTTAAATGCTACCGCTGTCGAAGTCGGTGTTCAGAAACCATTCAATGGAACCGAAAATCCTGAAGACAGAAAATATTGGGTAAATGTCATGACCCGAATAGCAGCGCCGGTTCTGAACAATTTAAGTAAAGGAACACTTAAAAAGAATATGCCGGTTGAGGTAAACCCAGCCAGTACTTACGATCGTACAACTGTAACTTACCTGGAAGCCTTTGGCCGATTAATGGCCGGTATGGCTCCATGGCTCGAGCTTGGAGTAGATGAAACGGATGAAGGAAAGTTAAGAGGAAAATACATTTTGCTGGCTCGTGAAAGTTTAGCTAATGCAGTCGATCCGATGTCCCCAGACTTTATGCAGTTTACCTCTCAAAAGTATGAACAGGCATTAGTTGATGCTTCTTTCCTCGCGCAAGCGTTGATAAGGGCTCCTAAAGAACTTTGGGAACCCTTATCAGCTAAAACGAAAAGTGATGTCATCAAGGCGCTTAAGTCGACCCGCAACATCAAGCCCACTTACAACAACTGGCTTCTTTTTACCGCCATGATAGAAAGCTTTCTGATGCGTATAGATGAAGATGCTGATGTGGTAAGGATAGATTATGCGATTAAAAAATTGGAAGATTGGTATAAGGGAGACGGGATATATGGAGATGGACCGAAGTTTCATTTCGATTACTATAATAGCTATGTCATACATCCTATGCTCATTGATATTGTAAAAACTGTGGTTGATAAAGGGCTGGAAAAATCAGAGGTGTACGATACCATTTTAAAAAGAGCCATAAGGTATGCTGATATTCAGGAAAGATCTATATCACCTGAGGGTACGTTTCCACCGGTGGGTAGATCATTAGTATACCGTTTCGGCGCATTACAAGGCCTTGCCCATATTGCGCTAATCAATAAGTTGCCTCCATTCATCAGTCCGGCACAAGTTAGAGGTTCAATGTCACTAGTCATTAAACGCATGATAGAAGCCCCGGGTACTTTTGATAAAAATGGCTGGCTAACGATAGGTTTCTGTGGGCACCAGATCGATATGGGCGAATATTATATGTCTACCGGAAGCCTGTATTTATGTACTGTAGGTTTGTTACCACTAGGTTTGCCGGCAAATGATGTATTCTGGATGGCATCTCCTGAGCCATGGACGGCTAAGAAAATATGGGGCGGGGTAAATATGCCCGCTGATCATTCAATTCCTTAATAACGAGGTATAGAAATTAAACTTAAACGAATGACGATGAAAGACTCAGTTGTTTTAAAACTCGCTTTGATATTCGGTCTAGTGCTTTATAGCGCAATAGCCGATGCACAGAAAAAAAATGGCATTCCTCATGAAACGAAATATAGTGGCTATCCCAATAGGGAGCCTGGTTTCGATGTACGGCCAGGCTTCCTTAATCCACCTAAAGGATTTGGAAATGTTCCCTTTTTTTGGTGGAATGGGGATACGCTTTCCCGTGCGCGCTTAACCGAACAGCTAGATATTCTAAAGGAATCGGCTACGGATGGATTCGCTGTTAGCTACCTCCACACTGATCCAAAGGGTGCTGATTATGAGTTTAATAAAAAGAATGGCTACGGACTTTATGGAAGAACGGAGGCCGGTAATCCAGCTGTATATTCGGATGAGTGGTGGAAAACATGGAACTGGTTTTCAGGTGAGGCTGCCAAAAGAGGCATGGCGGTAGGTTTAGACGATTACACAATTGGCTGGGTAGGCAATGGATATTCAACGGATGAGGTACGAGATCTAGATAAATTCAAATCGTACAAAGGAGCACTAACGATTAAAGTAGATAGCATTATAGCAAATGCAAGCCTAAAAATTACAGTTCCACCAAATGTGGTAAGTATCACCGCATGGCCTGTAAAAACTGGTTCTGCAAAATTTATAGACCTTAAGAACAAAGTTAAAAATGGGACAGTAGCGTTTAAGGCACCAAAAGGGGCGGACTGGAAAGTTTATACCGTTTTGGCTGGAAACAACTATATGCTGCATCCAGATCATGGTAAAGAATTGGTTAAACATTATTTTCAGCGCTTTGAAGACAAGATGGATGCGCAAGGCAGAAAAGGAATGAACTATTTCTTTCAGGACGAACTGTTCGTACCATTTAACATGAATACCTGGTCTGAAGATTTTGCTCAGCAGTTTAATCGCATAAAAGGCTATGATGTACTACCTTATCTGGCCGCGTTAAAAGAAAATATCGGCGCAATCACCCCAAAGATACGTATGGATTATGCAGATGTGCTGATGGAGCTGGCAGAAGAAAGATATTTTAAGCCCATTTATGACTGGCATGCCAGTCGTGGTCTTATTTATGGTTCAGATAACCTGGATCGAGGACTGGAACCGCTCAATTATGTAGACTATTTTCGTGTAGAAAGCTGGTATACCGCACCAGGAAATGATGCCCCGGCCAGAGGCTCTTCTTTTATACAGACCAAGGTATCCAGTTCCGTTGCACATTTGTATAAGCGTCCACGCACCTGGCTGGAGGCCTTTCACAGCATGGGCTGGGGCAGTAGTGGCGAATGGCTGACCGAACAGCTGGACCATCATTTTATTGCAGGAGGTAATCTCATTTGTATGCATGGCCTCTATTACACTACGCATGGTGGATGGTGGGAATGGGCACCACCCGATTTTCACTACCGTATGCCTTACTGGCCGCACATGAAGAAATGGCTGGAATATGGTGAACGTTTAAGTTTTGTGATGAGTCAGGGTACTCACGTTAGTGATATCGCTTTGATGTACCCAACCGAATCAATGCAGGCTTTTCCCGGTACCCGACCTAATGTAAGTTTCGCCACCGCAAAAACATTAAGCAATGCTGGCCTGGATTATGATTTTATGGATTACAGGTCGCTCCTTAAAACGGAGATCAGTGACAAATCCCTGAAAGTATCAGATATGGCTTACAAGATCCTGATCCTACCTGACATGAAGGCAATGCATTATACGGCCCTCCAGCAGGTATTAAATTTTTATCGCAAAGGAGGAATAGTTGTAGCCACAGGTGCATTACCTGTAGCCAGTACACGTAAAGGCAGTAACGACCCGGAAGTTGATGCGATTGTTAAGGAAATTTTCGGTTTAACGGCTAAGGAACAGGAAGCAGGTAAAAAGACCGGTCTCCGTCAGAATGCTTCGGGAGGAAAAGGTTTACTTGTCGATACATTGAATATTGCAACCATACTGGCACAGCATATTACGCCGGATTTTATCCCCGGTGAAGGAGGAGGGAAGGTTCTGCATCGCAAAATCGGTGACAAAGACCTATATATGACCATGAATGTAAAACCAGGTAACGAAGTTTTTTACCGGATGCAGGGACGCCCTGAATTATGGGACGCTAAAACCGGGCAGACGAAAGTTTTACCCGTTGTTAAACAAACCAAAGAAGGTACCTTTATCCGCTCTGATGTGGGGTATACCAACTCATCTATTATTGTTTTTTCTCCCGGACAAGCAGTTATAGAAAATAAAAGACAGACTGAAGCTGCAGCGGTGGAGAAAAAACTGCTTGACGGGGACTGGAAAATAGAATTCCTGCCCACCATGAATAATAAATGGGGCGATTTTAGGTTGCCTGCCTCTGCAGAAAAGATCAGTACAGAAGCCCGTACCTTTAAATTTAATACAGGCAACAAAGTAGCTAAAGATTGGACAGCTACAGCATTTTCTGACCAAAACTGGGAAGAAGGAATTTACGACTATGGATACCAGATGCAATGGTTGCTGGACTCTACAGAGAAAAATTTTGATACATTAATACAAAAGGCTTTGGGAGGAAAACTAAATACCTGGAAACCTTATCACTTCTCCTGGCGGTTTGGTGTTTGGGATCATCCCGGGCCTCAAGGTTATCATGGGCTAAAAGCCCGAGTTAATGATGGTTTCCTGATTTTAGATGGTGCTGGCAGTCACTTGTTTAGTACGTTTGTGTATGCTCCTAAATCAGAACTCTACCAAGTGGAACTTGGAGAGCGGCAGCCTGACCGGTTTTATGTGGATGGGCAATTGTTGCAAGGGAAAGAGATTCAGCTTACTAAGGGTTGGCATGCGGTTTTGGCAGGCTATGAAAATGTGCCTAAAAAAGGCTTCAAAGTAGGTCCGAACTCTCGCGATGAACGGCCAAGAAGCGCCATTGTTTTTTTACCAGCTTCAAGTCCATTGCCAGAAAAAGTGTCGCCATACGCTAAAACATTAGCCATGCGCTGGTACAACGCTCCAAAGCTTATGTTCGACCCTGGTAAAGGCGAAAATAAGACCTATTGCTATCGTTTTAAATCTGCGCCCGGCTTAGAAAAAATGGAAATGGGGATTTATGGCAACAACCCTAAGATATGGATAGATGGCAAAGCACTGAGCAGCAAAAATATTGAATTGCTGAAAACTGAGCATGGATTGAATACCTATCGGGTTACGTTGTCAGAAAAGAAAGAGAAAGTTGCTCTGGTGGCGATGGAAATAGAAAACCAGATTGGAATTCAAGATGTCGCGGTATTCCCTTTTCCCATCAAACTGTTCTGTACATCGGGTTTACTGCCTGCTGGCGATTGGGCAGAAACAGGGCAAATGAGACATTATTCAGGAGGACTTTATTACCGGAAAACTATACCTATGACTACGGAGCAGCTCAAAGGAAAAGTTACTTTAGACCTTGGTGAGGTGGTAGCTACTTGTGCTGTTAAAGTGAATGGAAAAGAAGTGGTAACGATGATGTCTAAGCCCTATAAAGCCGACATCAGTTCGTTTCTGAAAGCTGGCGACAATGAGGTAGAGGTTTTGGTGTATAGCACTTTGTCTAATCTTTATCAAACGATTCCTTCGGCTTATCGTGGAAATCCAAGAGCTGGCTTATTAGGGCCAGTTTATTTGGAACTGCAAAAATAAAATGATGCCTGGGCATATTTATTACTCGCAATTGGGAGTAGTATATGTCCAGGTTTCAGAAACGCCAGTAGGGAAGGTGTATACCATACCTTTTCCATTTTCAAACCATAATTTTCCACGCACTCTTTCACGACTGCCTATTTCATTCATGGATAAACTGTCGTAAATCCTACCATTAATCATCACATACTTGATTTTTTCGGAGTTTCTGATATCGTCAAGCGGGTTGGCATCCATCACGATAAGGTCGGCCAATTTACCGACTTCCAAAGATCCAATTTCTTTACTCATCCCCAAATAAGCAGCTCCATTTACAGTAGCGCAACGAATGGCTTGCAATGGAGTCATTCCACCTTGTGCCAACATCCATAATTCCCAATGTGCGCCTAAACCTTGTATTTGTCCGTGGGCACCCAGATTTACTTTTGTGCCACCGTCTGCGATTTGCTTTGTCGCTTTGGCTACTTCAATGTGGCCATAATCGCCATACTCCGAAGTTGTTCTTCTTCGGGCACGAGGATCTATAATAGAGCGCGGAGTAAAGGCCATTAAACGTTCATTTTCCCAAACATTGGTTCTGTCGTACCAGTAATTTTCACCCCATTGGCTACCATAGCTTACAATTAGTGTAGGCGTATAGGCTACCTGGGTTTTGTTCCAAAAGCTAATGATGTCTTTATAAACCGGAGCTACCGGGATGCTGTGTTCAATGCCGGTATGCCCGTCAGCAACCATATTCATGTTGGTGAAAAAAGTAGATCCACCTTCAGGAACAACCATCATTTTTAATTGTCTGGCCGCTTCGAGAATTTGCTGACGTTGATCACGGCGAGGTTGATTGTACGATTTTACCGAAAATGCACCTACAGCTTTTAGTCTTCTGAGGTTTGATAGAGCATCTTCAAGGTTATTGATCACTACTTTGAAATCGCCATCTGCACCATATAAAATAGAACCCGTAGAATATAGACGAGGGCCTACCAGTCTACCAGCTTTAATCATTTCGGATTGACTGAATACCATTTCTGTATTGCTGGATGGATCATGAGAAGTGGTTACGCCAAAGGCCAGATTGGCCAGGTACGACCAATCTTGCTGTGGACTTATGCCATCTGGACTGGTGCGTAAATGTGCATGCACATCAATCATTCCGGGCATAATGGTTTTGCCCGTTACATTAATCACCCTGGTATTTTCCGGAATAGGCAGGTTTTTGCCAATGGATACAATTTTATTGTTTTCTATAAGAATACTGCCGTTTTCAATCACCTCATCGCCATTCATGGTAATGATCCTAGCGCCGGTTAAGGCGATTAATCCACTTGGTGCATCGCTTTTAAGTTTTAAGCCTATAGCAAGTCCAACACTGTCGGGCTGAGGGGTACTTTGTGCTGATCCTTCCGTAAAATTGAAAGCTGTTTTTATCTCGCGACTAAAGTATTGATCACCTAGTGTCCAGAAGATTTTGTTGCTGTCGTGACTCCAGTGCAGGTATGTTCCGGCATCTTTAGTGATGCGGGTAAGTGGAATAGCCTTATTGGTCGAGGAAAGTTCTAAAGCTGTGCCAGCAGTAACCATTGGGGTTACATAGATGTTAAACAGTTCGGTAAAAGCCATCCATTTACCATCCGGACTAGGTGCAAATTGTGTAGCATAGGTTGAAGTGTAATGACTGCGTTCGTTGGCTCCATTCAGATCTATACTTTTGAAAACCTTTTTGCCACCTTCGTTGGATTGGAAATAAATCCTGGTATCATCTGCATTGAATTGTGGTCTGATGCCACTTTCGGAAATCAGCGTTTTAGGGCCGCCATTGGCTGACATGGTGAAAATCCCCGTCCCACGGCCATAAGCATAACCCAACACGTCGTTGCCTACGCCTTTTCTGAATACAATTTTATCCCCTTTGTTGGAGAAAGAAGGAGAGTAATAAAAGCCTTTCTCCTCAGTTAGGGTAACCGTTTTTCCTGATTTCAGGTCTGTTTTTTTTATAGCCCCTTTAAATTCATCACTCCAAGTTGCATAAATAACTGATTTGCCATCCGCGCTGATTTCAGGTTCAAATTCGAAATCAAGGCCTTTAGTTACCCTTTCAGGCATACCATTAGGGAGGTCCTTTTTATATAAAAACCCAGCGGCATTAAAGACCACAAATTTTCCATCGGCAGAAGTCGTCAGCTGTCTGATCATTTTTACCGTAAAATCATTAGTAAATACCTGCTGCGGGAAGTGTAAGGCTTCTTGTATGGTTTGCGAATTGGTTACATGAAAAGGAATATTATTGGTAAATAGCGAGTTTAGGTCGATTTTTTTGATCTTCCCTCTGGCATAAAATACGATGCTTTTACCATCTGGCGTCCAGGAATAGTTGGGATAAACGCCAAAAATAGCCCAGGTCTCTTGCTGATCATGAGAGAGGTCCTCATATATAGGCCATTCTTCGGCTGTTTGTAGATTTTGTACGACCAGTACCGATTTTAGTCTGATTCGTTTCACATAGGCCATCATTTTGCCATCTGGCGATATCTGTGGCCTTGCTGCACCACCCGGCTGGGCGATAAGGTTGGTTATTTTACCTGTAATGAGGTCGAGCTGTCTGATGGCGTAGATCATCCCGTTAGGATCTTTGCTGTATTCGAAGTTAGGGCCGGGCGACATATCTTCACTGTAATAAAGATACCTGCCATCTGGCGAAACATTAGGCTCTCCAGCATCCTGTTGATCATTCTTCCTTTTGGTGAGTTGCACACCTTCGCCGCCATATATGCTGTACATCCACATTTCTCCTGCGCCTAAGGAGCGAGTGCCAGTAAAATGCTTGCGTGCAATAAGGTATTCACTGTTGGGCATCCAGGTTGCGTTATTCAGTAATCTGAAGGTTTCTTTGGTGATTTGTCTTTTGCCCGAGCCATCGCGATTCATGATCCAGATATTGTCGCCTCCGCTTTGGTCACTGGTATAAGAAATATATCGGCCATTGGGACTAAAGCGAGGCTGTATGTCCCAGGCTGGACCACCACTTAGTAATACTGCCGAACCACCAGTAATGGGCATGATGTAAAGATCACCCAGTATGTCGAACACGATGTCTTTGCCATCCGGACTCACATCTAAGTTCATCCAGGTACCCTCATCTGTGTTTAAAGTGAAGGTTTTTGTAGGACCTTTATATTTGTCTACTTCCCATTTTTTCTCCTGAGCGAACGACGATTGAAATATCAATACCAGAAATAACAGTAAAAGAGATGGTTTCATACTAGACGGATTGTAAATTAAGCCCGCAATTTAGTAATATCAGTTCATTTTTATAGTTTTGAGGGGCAACCTTTTTATGAACGAAGCAGAGATATTAAAGAGATATTGGGGATTTGATAGTTTCAGACCGTTACAGGATGAGATCATCAGATCAGTTTTACAGGGAAATGATACTTTGGCGCTATTGCCTACGGGTGGAGGTAAATCTATTTGCTTCCAGGTACCGGCAATGGTTAAAGAGGGAATATGCATTGTAATCTCGCCTTTGGTGGCTTTAATGAAAGACCAGGTAGAGGCATTGAAAGCAAAAGGCATTGAAGCGGTGGCCATTTATGCCGGGATGGGTAAACGGGAAATTGATATATTGCTCGACAACTGCATTTACGGTAAGATCAAGTTTCTGTATTTATCGCCGGAGCGTTTACTGTCCGAATTGGTGCGTATCCGTATCTCCTACATGAATGTCAATTTAATTGCCGTTGATGAGGCACATTGTATTTCGCAATGGGGCTATGATTTTAGACCGCCTTATTTGAAGATAAGTGAGATTAGAGCAATACTTCCAGACGTGCCTGTACTAGCACTTACAGCCACAGCTACACGCTTTGTGCGGAATGATGTAGTAGAAAAACTACAGTTTAAAAATCCTCAAGTATTTGTTCAGAGCTTTGCCCGTAAAAACCTGAGTTATGTTGTGTTGGATGATGAGGATAAGCATAAAAAGCTGATCGGAATTGTAAACAATGTAAAAGGAAGTGGGCTGGTATATGTCCGCAACAGGAGGGAAACAGCAGAGATTGCTGCTTTTTTGAGTAGGAATGGAATCGCTGCAGATTTTTACCATGCCGGTATCGAAAAAGAAGAGCGCTTTAGAAAGCAGGAGGATTGGAAACGTAACCGCATACGAGTAATGGTAGCTACCAATGCTTTTGGAATGGGGATAGATAAGCCTGATGTGCGTTTTGTAGTGCATTTGGATTTACCGGATAGCTTAGAAGCTTATTATCAGGAAGCAGGAAGGGCAGGCAGGGACGAACGAAAGGCGTATACAGTTTTGCTGGCCAATAAGTCGGACGAGCATGCTTTAAAGGCTAAATACACCGATAGCTTTCCTTCCGTTGAGGAGATCAAAAAGGTTTATCATTATTTGGGTAACTATTATCAGTTGGCTTATGGTGCTGGGGAAGGCCTGACCTTTGGTTTCGACTTAGCTGATTTCTGTAAAAGATTTAATGTTGGGATCATTAAAACCATGGCTGCGCTAAAATTTTTGGAGCATGATGGCTACCTGACTTTATCAGAAAATATATTTCTGCCTTCGAGGTTATTGTTTATTGTAGGCAATGAGGATGTTTATCGTTTTCAGATAGAGAATGCTGGTTATGATCCGCTTATAAAAGCTATATTAAGATCTTATGGAGGTGCTTTTGAACAGTATGTGAAAATTAGTGAGGCTGAGATTGCCGGGAAAATTAGATCCTCATTTAAGGATGTTGTCCGCCATTTAAATACTTTGCAGGAACAGGGATTGTTGTCTTATTTGCCACAATCAGATCAACCACAACTGCAGTACCTACTTCCGAGATTGGATTTTAATCACATGGATATTGATGTGAAATATATTGAGCAACGAAAGCAATTGCAGACGGCTCAGATCAATGCTGTGCTGGCTTATGCTATCAAAAAGGAATGTAGAAGTATACAGCTGCTGACTTATTTTGATGAGCCAGAATCAGATAAATGCGGTATATGTGATGTTTGCCTGGCGGAGAAAAAGGCAGATGATGCGGATCAGCTGGAAGATAAAATAGACTTTGAGATTGCTACACTTTTGCAAGTTGAAATGCATACGATAGATACTCTGGTTAGTGCAATCGCCACTGGAACGGAAAACGAACGCCTAGAACGGATACGAGCTTTGCTCGATGCCGGAAAAATTAAAACAGATGGTAAAAATTATTACCTTTAATCTTATGAAAAACATATCCCTGATTGCCTTATTTATTCCTGTTTTATTGGCAGGATGCGAAAATAAATGTATCGAAGACTCTGGTAACCATGTGAACAGAGCAGTGTCTGTAAAGAACTTTGATAAAATAAAAGTGGATGGTGCGATTAAGTTAGTCATGACGCAGGACAGTAGTTATAGGATTCAGGTTGAAGCGGACTCTAACATCATTACTTATGTTAAAGCAGATGTATCTGGATCTGAATTAAAAATAAAGCTGGATTATGATAGATACTGTGGTACTGATTCTATTGTGGTTCATGCAGGGATTGGAGAATTGAAGAATTTGGATTTGGCTGGGGCAGTTAAAGTTGTCGGCGACGGGCGTATTTATGCCACTGATTTAGACATGAATTTTTCCGGGGCATCTGATGTGAGTTTGGATTTGAGCGCTTCTAAAGTAACTACGAAAGTTGATGGCGTAAGTAAAATAGCACTGATCGGACAAGCAGGTGTACACGATTTAAAAATTAAAGGAACGGCAAAGGTCGAAGCTTTTGATTTTGTAGTGGGGATATACAATATCGAAACTGAGGGTACCGGAAAAGCTAATATTAATGTATTGAATGAGTTGAAGGTTAAAACTTCAGGCTCGAGTGAGATCTATTATAAGGGTAACCCTAAAAAGGTAGATGAGAAAAAATCAGGAGCTACCAAACTGGAGAAAGTAAATTAGTACCGATTGTGGTTTTTTAGCTACTTTAGTGGCCTTATTTGATACATGGAAAAAAACGACAAAAAGGTTATCCGATCCTGGGCATTTTTCGATTGGGCCAATTCTGCATACAATCTCGTTATCACTTCAACTATATTTCCTGCTTATTATACCATTATAACCACCACCAAGGAGCATGGTGATCAGGTTACTTTCTTTGGTAGGACATTTACCAATACGGCTTTATCTAATTATGCGCTTTCTGTAGCGTATTTAATTATGGTTATTCTATTGCCTGTATTGTCTTCTATGGCCGATTTTAGAGGGAATAAGAAACTTTTCATGAAGTTATTTACCTATATGGGTGGTTTTGCCTGCATGGGTTTATATTTCTTTAAACTGGAGAGCCTGGAATTTGGAATCATCTGTTTTGCCATAGCAGCAATGGGCTATGTAGGCGGTGTGATGTTTAATAATTCTTATCTGCCGGAAATAGCCACACCAGATCAACAGGATAGGGTAAGTGCTAAGGGATATGCTTATGGTTATATTGGAAGCGTATTGCTACAGCTCGTTTGCTTTGTTTTTGTATTGAAACCTGAGCTTTTTGGTATTGTAGATCTTTCTTTCCCACCGCGGTTGTCGTTTTTACTGGTTGGCTTATGGTGGATTGGCTTTGCTCAGATCTCTTTTAGAAGATTGCCGGCTAGTAGTCCTAATCATCAATCGATTAACAAAAAGGTAATTCATAATGGTTTTGAGGAATTGGCTAAAGTTTGGAAACAACTAAAGCATATGAAGTTTCTGAAGACATTTTTGTTGGCTTTCTTTTTTTATTCGATGGGGGTACAGACCATTATGCTTGCTGCTGCGGGTTTTGGAGAAAAAACATTACACCTGGGGACGGCAAAGCTGATTGCTGTGATCTTAATTATTCAATTGGTGGCTATAGCAGGAGCGGTGCTGATGTCGAATTTTGCTAAAAAAATAGGAAATATTAAGGTGCTGACTTTTGTTGTGATCATATGGATCGCTACTTGTTTATGTGCTTATTTTATAAGTAATGAATATCAGTTTTATGGTTTGGCGGCAATTGTTGGCCTGATTATGGGAGGGATTCAATCTTTATCCAGATCTACTTATTCAAAATATTTGCCTGAGAACACTCCTGATACTGCATCATTTTTTAGCTTTTACGACGTTACAGAGAAGTTGGCTATTGTAATTGGTTTATTCAGTTTTGCTTTTATTGAGGAAGCTACAGGAAGCATGCGTAACTCTATTCTCGTTTTGGCATCGTTTTTTATAATAGGTTTGGTATTTTTGGTGCTAGTTAGAGGAGTAGAAAAGAAATTGGCAATTGCCGATCGTCATTCTTAAAGAAAAAACATGAAGATAGAATTATTTGTGCCTTGTTTTGTTGATCAATTATATCCAGAGACTGCTTTTAATACGATTAGGTTATTAGAAAAGTCTGGTTGTGAGGTGTTTTATAATTCTGCTCAAACTTGTTGTGGACAGCCTGCTTATAATGCCGGGTATTGGGAACAGGCTAAAGAAACAGGTATCAAGTTTTTGAATGATTTTTCGGAAACGGATTATATCGTTGCCCCATCGGCCTCTTGCGTAGGAATGGTGAAAAATGGTTTTAATGATTTATTTACCAATACCAATTTGCATAATAAATGCAGAAATATTCAGGGTAATATATTTGAATTGTCTGATTTTTTGGTGAATGTATTGAAGCGGGATTACTTTGGTGCGGAATTGGACGGTAAAGCTGTTTATCACGACTCTTGTAGCGGATTACGTGAATGCAAGATTAAAGAGGAGCCTAGACAACTGCTAGCTAAAGTACATGGATTGGAGCTGGTTGAAATGAAAGATACAGATATGTGTTGTGGTTTTGGCGGTACTTTTTCAGTTAAATTCGACGCGATTTCTTCTGCCATGGCCCAGCAAAAAGTGAATAATGCACTAGAGCAAGGGGCAGAATATATCATCTCAACAGATTTATCATGCCTGCTGCATTTACAAGGCTATATCGATAAAAATAATATTCCTTTAAAAACCATGCATTTAGCTGATGTTTTGACAAGCGGCTGGTTGGAAAGTACCGAATATTAAAATAAATTTCATTCGGAATTAGGGATTGATTCTGTCAGGATGAGCTGATTTTTCTGATCATAATAAGTGCAAGTCATCAATGATAAATTCACTATCCATCTGTCGATTCCTGTTTCTGCACAATGCCTACAAAAACTGAGGTAATCCGTTTTCCCTGCCTGATGCATTTTCAAATACTTCGCAAACTTTTTCTTATGACTTACAGCAGCGACGACTAAAGGTTCATACTTTGCCTTG